>OJNH01000001.1_pt1 | contig 285558 bp, 363 predicted proteins | sample 1597361 | NCBI WGS metagenome assembly OJNH01 (sample SAMEA2452136, study PRJEB22498) | human gut metagenome | biome: human feces; feature: human gut; material: feces | place: Australia | collected 2012
AACTTGATGAAGAACAACTTGATGAACTACTTGATGAAGAACAACTTGATGAACTACTTGATGAACACGTATAAACAATAGTTGTTGCTGCATAGTGAGTATTTGAAACATTATTAATTGCATTCATTAAATCTGTAATGCTTGTTTTAATTTCAGGATTAGTAAAATTAATATCTGATACATTTAAATTTACAGATGGATATGAATTATTTGCACTATTATAAAAAATAAATGTTCCACTACCAAAACTATTACTTACAAACATTAATTTTGTAGCCAAAAATGACGCAATATTATTATAAAAATTCATAATATCTTTAAAAGCAACTACTCTATCAGGTTTGTTTTTAATTCCTCTGGCAATTAAAAAATCATTCAATTGTTGTTCAACTGTTGCAGTAGGAACAGTTACTAATAAACTATCATTAACTGTACCAGTTGCTGTTACTGTTCCATTTCCGCCAGGAGTAGAAGCTAATACATAACTTGAACCATTTCGTAAAGAAACAGGAACATTACTTGCAAAAGTATCAATATTTGAGCATTTTGCTTTAAGATTTGTTAAAACAAAATCTAATAAATCTTGATAAACAATTACTTGATTGGTTGCTATTGTCATTTTTATCCTTTTTTATTTTTTCATCAAAATCTTTAAAAAAGTTATTCATTAAATTAATACTTAATAAATTTTTTGTTAATAATGAAGAAACATATGTAAATGAATCCTTAACAGTAACACATTCTTCTGTATTAAATGAATCTGATACTGATAAAATACCTGCTAATGTTAAAAAGTCAGATGATAAAAATATTGTTTTATAAATATTTGGTAAAACAGTATAAGTATCAAGAGAGGTATAAGTTACTTTATTATAAGATTTAATTATTGAAATAAAGTAGATACTTAATTTTTTAATAAAATCTTTTAATTCTTGTTTAATATGTTTTTTAATATCTAATAATTGTTTTTTTGAATCAATATAGATATTTTCATCTTGGAAAAAATTATCATTTAAATTATTATAAATTTTAATTAAATTAATAATATTTAAAATCATTAAAGGGTCTTTTAAATCTTCTCTTGTCAAAGAATATTTAATAGATTCTTCAATTAAATCGGTATTCAATCCTTTTAATTTTAATAAAATATTATCTTTAAATTTTTCATTATTTTCTAAATCATAAACATATTTTAATAAATCTATTAATTCCTCTTTTGTAATATCATTATGAGGAATTAATTCAATTATTTTATGTTTATTTTCATCTTTACGAACTATTTTATCTGTTTTTACTAATTTATATGAAAATTTTACCATATATTTTCTCCAATTATATTAATTATTTATTATAAAAAATCCCCTATACAAATATAGAGGATTTAATAAAAGAAAGCAAAAATAAAAAATTATAAATCAAATTTTATAACACAAAGAACTAGACCTTCTTCAACATAATCTTTATTTTCTAATGCTCTTGCAATAACATTTAATGGAAATTCATTATCTTCTAATACAGTTGCAACACCTGGAACATCTGATAATGTTAAATAATCAAATTTTTTACAATTACCAATAACTCTAACAGGAACTCTACCAATTAATGCAATAGCTTGACCTGTTTTATTTTGAGTATTTAAAATTAAACCAGGTTCTGAAGAAATTACTGCATTAACTTGTGTATCAGCTATTGTAATTTCTTTATCACCACCAAATTTAACCAATGTACCTTTTGGATATTCCTTATCAGTTTCATAAATTTCAGCTAAGTCACCCCAATAAGTTCTGAATGCTGTACCTTGAACAACATTATTAAATGTATTGCTACCTGTAAATACATTATTTCTTGATAAAAATGCAATATCATTAACAGATAAATCATAAAATTCATAGTTTTGTCCATTAGAAACAATAAATTTACCATCACCTGTTGCAGCATCTGGTAATGATGCAGATGATAAGTTTAACCAAGTTCCATTTTGTTTAGAATAAATTAAACCATTTGTTCTAAAATAAACATCACCATCAACTCCTTGATATATTTGTGGAGCTTCATCACCTTGTAATAATGTTACCTTACCATTTAAATTAAATGAATTTGCACTTGTACCAGCTATATCATAAATTGTAGACATACATAATCCTTCATTTCTTATATAAAATATTTATACTATTTCCAAATTCTAAATATGAGTTTCCAACAAGAAAGATTAGCATCCCAAGCATATCCTCTTGTTTTATTTACAACCCAAAAACCTGTATTAACTGTTCCTGACATTAAACCAATGTAATTTTTTGTTAAATATGGCTGAATATTACGAATGTTATTTGTTGCATTAAAAACTAATGTTGGACACATTGCTAATTCACCTGGTAAATAACCTGCATCAGCTTGAATACATAACATTTGACAATCAAATTTATAATCTGAAATATCTTCAATATTTAAATTATGAGGAATTATATAATTAAATCCTAATTTCATTGTTTCTTCGTGAATCCATACATCATTTTGTAGAGATTTAATATAAAAATTGTTATTGCAAGGAAATTGATTAATTGCTATGGATTTATTATTATAACGATATACTTCACAAATAGGAACATCATTAAAGTCTATCCAATTTTCTCCATCCCATTCAAATGCTTTTCCATTAGCATAATTACCAGTAATGAAAGCTACTTCTCCAATTTGATACGCAGTTGGTAACGAATCTAAATTTTTATAAAATTTAGCGGTTCTATCATATATTGTTCCATCACTTTTACAATATACAGTATGAATAATTTCCTTAGTTAAATCAGTATCATTAAATTTTATTATAGGTAATTCATTTGCAATAATGGTTGTTTGATTATTACAATCTGTAATAGTTAATGGACGACTCATATCAAACACTAAACCATCACCTAAAGATGTTTCAAAAATATTATAAATTAAATCTGTTTGTACTTGTTTAACATAAGCATAATAACCATCTTCAAATCCAGAAGGCATAATTGGTTGTTTATCAGTTGTAATTATAAAATCAACTTTAGTTTGTTCTTTATTTGTAATTAAAAATACATTGTAGTATGTATTAGGTTGAACATATTTAGTTTTAGCATTTATTTCAATTTCTGTAAATCCAACAGTTGTTCCTGCAAAAGCGGTTTTAACTAAAATACCAATAGATGATGATTCAATTCTATTTTCAGCAGGAATATTAATATAATTAATATCATATATATCTGGCGAACATACATAATTTTCTAAAATTTTTTGATTAATATCTTCATTAATAAAAATATCTAAATCTCTACTTCTATTAGCTGTATTAGTATTATGTAAATAAAGTGATTCAACAATAAATGGATTAGTATTTGTATAAATCCAAGTTGAATTAATTGTAGATGCTAACCATTGATTTAATGGAGAATCAATAACACCATCCATTGCCATATAAGGAGCTGATGTCATTGTTCCTTGTGATTGAAAACAATGACCATAAGGAGTATATTCACCAGTCATAACAGGTTGTTGCCATTTTGTATAAGAATTATCTTTACAACCCTGATTATTTCCTTCAGCAAATAAATTCATATTTTTAGTTAATGTTTCAGTTAAATTTATTTCAATAGTATTACTTGAATCCATTAATTTCATTGGATATAATGTAATTTCATTTCCGCTTGAAATAATACCATATGGCTTAATAAAAGTATCTGAACAAGTATTAACACTAAATGGTATTCTTTGACTAATATTAAATGAATCTAATAAATTTTCATTAGATACTGCTTGTAATTGATTATTTTTAATACCAATAAATTTATTTCCATTATTTTTTAATGGTACTAAACCCTCTACATTTGTATAACTTGTTTTATTTGCCATTTTTTACCTTACCATATTCTAAATATTATACGCCAATTGGCTAATGTTATATATTGTTCAACTGAACTATTTTTTTGTAATATTGATATACCTGTATTTAATGTTCCTGTATGTATACCAATAAATTTATTATCTAAAAATACTGTTGGATAACGATTATCAGTTGCTACATAATCAATAGATACTCCTTCTGCAATATCACCTGGTTCATATCCAAATTCTGCAATTTTATTAATTAAAATCATATCATAAAATTTTGTTTTAATATTTTGAAATTGTTGATTATGAGGATACATAATCCAACTATTTGTTGCTGGCATTAATTCAGGAGATTTCCACATTGATTTAGTAGTTAAATCATACCAATTAGCATTTAAAGGATAATTATATACTGATGAAATTTGATAATAATTATATACAATCATCGCAATAGGAATATAAGTTGTTAAATCCCACGAAGTACCATTAAATTTATAAACTCTACCTTTATCTAAAATATTTAACCATAAATCATTATTTTTAGGTGTTGAAGGCATTACTTGAGAAATAATAAAATCACCTTTTTCTTCTACTAATTGTTCAGTAGTTGTATTTAAAAAGATATATGATGTACTCCATTCTAAGAAATCTGTACCATTATTATCTTCTACTAAAATTTCAAATCCTCTACCATAATTATGATAAGCATTAGTATTATCGGAATTAAATGCTTCAATTATAAATGACATACAAGGTTCAATCCGTTGTAATCTAAATTCTTGCCAAGTATTTTGAGCTAAACGATAATGTTGGTTAGTTCTATATAAAACATTTGATTTTTCATTTTTAACATTAAAACCAACTATTGCTTCATAACTAATATCACTTCCATAATCCCATCTATTTTTAATTTTAAATGCAACAGGTGTAAATGATGTATCTCTTGTATATGAAACATAACTTATATTATTAGTTGCAATTGCAGTATTGCAATGGAAACCTTGAGTATTAATTCCATTTGTCATATAATATGGTTGAGCATAAGTATAACCATTCATTCTATTACTTGTTAATGTCCAACCTTGTTCAGCATTACTATTCATATGAGGAACAATATTTGTATAACTTGTTGGTGTAACATTTATAGTTAAATTATCTGTAATTGTATGAGATTCACCATTATCATCAATATAAATTAAAGGGTTTTGTTCATTAATATTAGAAGGAATAGTAATTGTAGAAGAATTTAAATAACCAACCATTGACCAATTACCAACTTTTACTAAATCAGTAGCATTTCCTGTTGTAATATAAATTCTAAAATATTTAAATGATTGATTTTTAATAGTAGAATAAACATAAAATGTATCATTAGCTATATTAGAATAATTAATATCTGTTACTAAATCAGTCCATTGAGAATCATCATTTGAGCCTTGAATAATAAAATTTTTCATTGAATGAGTATATGAACCACAATTTCCAATTATCCAATATAATGGAAATATATCTTGACCACCACAATAAATTTTTAACCATTGTGGTGCATCAACTGTTGGTAATACTTGAGATTGCCAAGCATCTGTTTCAGCTGCAAATGTACCTGTAAATGCTTTCCACGCTGCATAAGTATCATTATATTGTGATGAACTTGATGCAATATATGTTAAATCTCCAATAACAGTTTCATTAGCAGTCATAACAGGAAATGTAAAAATTTCTTTTTGAATATTTTGTAAAATATTTTTTGGAGCTTCTTTAATATAATTATAATTTAATATTTGTGGATTATTAAAATTCATTTCTGTTTTTACAGTATCCAATGAAACATCTTTTAAATTTATTAAATCATCGGTGCTTTTAATATAATGAATTTCATTTCCATTATATGTTGGAAATCCTTCTAAATTATCATATTCTACTTTTGGATTAATTTGTGTCATTATAATTCCCTTATTTTAAATACTAATCTCCAATTATTACAATTTGCTTCTACAACTTGACCTGACCATTTATGAATAATTCTCCAACCATTATTTAAATTAGATGTCCAAATACCAATTGTATTTTTTGTTAAATATGGAATTGGTTGAGCAAATAAAGTTGCTGTTAAAACTATCATTGTACCCATAGCAATATCACCTGGTTCATAACCACAATCTTCAGCAACACATTTTAAATAACATTCAGCTTTATATTTAGTTGTATCTTGAATATTTAAATTATGATAAACATTAGATATTAAATTAGTAATTGTAAAAACATCACCATCAACATTTGTTGCTTCATCAGTTAATGATAATTCACTTGACCAAATACAATCTGAATTTTTATAAGTTCCATTATCATTATATGGATTATCATAAAATGATTGAATTACACCATTAACTAAATTAAAATTACCTAATAATACATCATTAAAAGCAACCCATTCATTATTTTTATATTGATAAACTCTTAAAGGTTCTTGTTTATTATTATACCAAATATCATTTTCTTTTGGCTCTAATGGTTGTTCTGATTGTCTATATACTAAATTAGATAATCCATAAGTTGTTCCATCTTTTTTTAAATATAAATTTTGAGATTCTTGATAATCATACGCATATTGATATGCTCTTTCATAAATTTGACGAATATCATCAGAAACTAACCAACCAGTTCCAATTTGATAATCATAATCACATTCTTGAAAAACAGCACAACAAGCTAATCCACCGTGATAACTTTGATTTCGTGAAACCATTTCAAAATATACTTGATTAAATTCAAAATCAATATCAATTACAGGTGACCACCAATAAGTAGAATATGCTGCTGGAATATTAACAACATTCCAAACAGTTTTCCAGCTATCTGAATCACCATTTCTTACGTGAACTCTAACTTCAGATGCTGAATAACCATTTGTATTTCGCCACCAACCAGTATTAAATTTAAATACATATCTACCTTTTGGTTTTAATTGATTCCAAGTATAAATTGGTCCACCTAAAGCACCATTATTTGATGTTAACCAGCAATCATCAACTGCTCGTACATCTGTACAAATAGCTTTCCAAAAATATCTTGATGAATCTAATTGTGAACCAATACCTGTACAAGTTCCTTGTACAATGTTAACATAATCTTGATTATTACTTACTTCTCCAAATGTTGCTGGATTATAAGTTTCTGAATCTAAATGTTTTGGAGTAATTAATCTAAATTTCTTTTGAGGTTTTATTGTAATAGAAGATAATGATGTAAAAGTTTTCTTTGAATTATCAGGAAAAGTAACTTCTAAAGAATTATCTTCACTAACATTATATTCAATTGTTGGTAAATGGAAATATCCACCTGCTCTTATATTATGACCTTTTGTTGCAGTAAAAATATTATAATCTACTCTAACATTACCAGCATTATAAGAATCAATATTTTCACATTTTAAAATTTGGCAATGACCCATTGAAACGTGTGTTGAATACTTAGCATCAATTCTCCATTTTACTTGTTTAAATGAAAATGGTATATAAAGAATTTCTGATGAAAATGTAGCTGGATTAATTAAATGCATAACTCTATGCCATACTGGATATTCTACATTATTTTCATCTACAATAACAATAGCAACATTTATTGGTGTATATCCCCAAGTATCACCCCATATACCTTTTCTAAAAGAAAAAGAATAATAACCAGGTGTATATATGTTTGTTGGTGTATATCTTAACTCACAAGGAACTGCTTGAGTATTTGCTGACATCCATCCTTGATTTGAAGTATCTACACAACCACGGAATGCTTGCCACATTTGATTATTAGCATTATATTCAGTAATATTTTCACTTCCTGATACCGTACCATTATTTTCTGCATCAGTATATGTCGTTCTGTATGGTATTAATTCCTGCATCCAAAATGGGTGCATTTTAATAATGTTATTTTTTTGAAATTCAGTTTGAGTAAAAATATTTGGTTCAATCTCTCCAAGAAACATCATAGAAAAACGCTGTCCAGATACACCACCAGTAGGGTATCTAAATCTCCAATATAAATATTTTACTTTGTTTTCATTAAAATTATAGGTATATACATTAAGAGGCACTAAAACAGTTTCTGTATGATTAAATATCTCATTAAAGGTTTGTCCATCATTTGATGCTTCAACTATGAAATTTAAAGGTTCATAAGCTCTAACATTATCATACCAATCAGTAACTTTTCTTAATAAACCAGTATATGCCATTGGTATTGGGCATTGAATTTGAAGATATATGTTATCAGCTTTTGCAGAATACCATTCATCTAATATTATTCCCCGATAAGAATTTAATACTGACCAATTTCCATCTAATTGTGAACCATTTGTTGTAATAACAAATCCATTACTGCAATTTGATGTTAATAAGCCAGTTGAAAAATTAGTTAAACATAAATCATATGCTTTATTATAACCTTTATTAACGGTTGCATTTTTATTATAAGAAATATCTAACTCATTTTTAATTTCTTCATTAGAAACATATTCATATTTTGTTTCATCACTAGAAACTTTTAAATATTCATCATTATGATTGATAGTTGAAGGGATAATATCAATTGAATTTATTTTTAATTTATTTCCTAAAATTTCAGCCATTTAAAAACCTTTAAAACTATACAAATATTTATTCATTGAACTCTCATTAAAAAGGTTTGAAGTTATTTATTAAATAACTTCAAAGGGGATAAAATTATGGTTGATACAAGTAAATTACCTATTTCACGTGTTGATGGATTAAATGATATATTAAATTCTAAATCAAATTATATAATTAAAAATAAAAATACTGATTTTGATACATTAATTAAGACGGGTTTATATTATGTACCTGTTGATTTTGGAAGTATTGATATTACCCATTGTCCTGTTGATATTAATTCAACAGTATGGTTTATAACAGTTCATACGCAAAAATCATCGCCAACAAGGAAGGCAATTTGGCAATATGCCCACTCACAAAATAGTATAATTTCAACAAATATTGGAACAAATCTTTATGCTCGTACTTATAATTCATATAATGAAACAGGTGTATGGACAGAATGGTATCAAATTTCTGGTGCAGGTTTAGATATGCCCAGTAAAAAATATATTGATATTACTGATAATACTTGGAATCAAGGATTGACAGGTTATACAGCAATAGCAAATGGATATATATCATTACAGAAAAAAACGGATATTAATACAACAAATTATATTGAAATATTTTCTAATAATATTTATGGTCAGGGATGGTATCATAATGGAGCAGATGTTATTATGAGATGTTTATTCCCTGTATCTAAAAATGATTATATTAAAATAAATTCTAATATAACAAATACTGAAATTTTTCAATATAGATTTATATATGCTAATTCAGAAGTTCCAATGAGTGAAAGATAAAAAAGCGGTCATTAAGACCGCTTTACTAAATTATAATTTTTCAAAAGTTTTGTTAAATCATATTGATTAATTTTAATACCCAATGAAGATAATTCTTCTTCAATCTTTTTAACTTCTTGACCAAAATCAGTATCTACAAATTTTAAAGTTTCTTCCAAGTCAATTTTTTTATTATAAATAGTTAAACAACGATTGACATATTTTCTAATTTGTGTAGAAGAAAAGTTTTCTTCTTTAAATTCTTCTTTATCAAGACTGATATTTTTACCATCAATATAAAGATATAAATCATACCCTTTATCATTTGAATAAGCAATTGATGAAGAAACAACAAAGTTTTCTTTTTTATCCAATTTATTTAAAGCTGTAATTCTGCGAACTTTCACCTCATCAACAAGGTCAAATGATTTAAAAACATTATTGCTATTTCCAAACCAGCCGTGATGAGTTTCAAATAAAATTCCTTCATCATTATAAAAAATAATATTTGTAATTTGCCTATCATTCATAAAGAAAGGATTTAAGCAAGAAACAGTTGTTAAAATAGTCATTCGTTCATCTCCATATAAGTTAAAAACTGATGTCATTATAACACCAGTTTTAAACTTGTCAAGAGGTAAGATATATTTTTTTCAAAAAAATTATACAATCAAATCTACAAATTCAGAAAAATAGCATTCAATGTCATTGTAACCGTTAGAATGACCATAAGAATAAGCCAACTCATAAGCCTTCTCAACTTTAGGATTATTGGTAACTCCATATTCTTCAAACAAATCTTTTTTGAATTGTTCATACAAACGTTTATCTTCATCACGATATGCTTTTCTTTTAGCATCAAATTCATCAATGATAGGTTTCAATTCTTCAATACGAAGTTTTTGAGCAGGAGAAAGATTATCTTTTACCAAAAGGTTTCTATACTCTGTTCTTTCTTCACTAATACTTTTAGGATAAGAAAGTTTGTTTTCGTATTTAGTAGTATCAAGCATTCATTTTCTCCAATAAAAAATTAAAAACTTATCAAAGCAATTTGATAAGTGTAATATAAGATATATTTTTTATTTGTCAAGAGAAAAATTATTTATTTTCTACATATTCCCATTTAAAATTACCACATTGTTTTTGTTTAATAAAAATAAAACTGGAATTATTATATTCCAGTTTTAATTATTAGTCAAGTGTTTAATTTAAAACCACATTAACCAAAAGCCTACAATAAATCCAACTAATAATTCAGCTAATTGTGTAGAAACAGATGCCATTTGCCAAGGAATTAATGGAAATATCCAAGATTCTCTTTCATATAGTGTCCAACACAATGCATATATACTTGTTGCGATTAATCCTAACCAAAGAATGTTAAATGACCATAAAAATGGTATCATTAAAAATAAACCAATTGTATATCTTGTCCACATCCATATGAAATCATATAAAAATCCATACCAATGTTCTTCAGGAATTAATTTATTAGGAATAAATACCCACCATACTTTTTGGTATCTTTCAATGGTTTCTTGTGTTGGAATACCCCGTCCTTCATCAAAAGCAGGTCCGTGTCCTCTACTCCAAAATTCAAATTGAATAATAATTGACATAATTGATGCAATACACCAATCTGCAATACTGTGAGTAATTAACCAATTACATAATGGAGTTGCTGTCCATATTGGATTAAGCATAAAAATGCCAAATAAAAATATTAAATTAAAAATGGTTTGTGTTCCACGAGAAGATAAAAATTTATATAACCATTTAGGTAACTTATTTTCCATTGTTCCTTCTACCCAACCACCATACCATCTACGCCAAATTGATTCAATAAATCCACTTATTGTTGAAAATAAAAAATGCATAATAAAAATCCTTTCTCTTATTATGCATTTATTTATATAGTATAGATTAGTCTAATTTAAATTATATTACCATTTAGTAACCCATTCAATTAATTTATCTAAACATAATTTTAATGTTGCAAAAATAGCTGAACCTAATGCTGAAAAAACAAAAGATACTAATGCAATTACAACTTTACCAACACCAGTAATAATATCAACTAACCAATTATATATACCTGTAAAAAATCCAATTACAGTATTTTTTAATATTGAAAAAGATGATGAACAAACTTGTTTAATACCTTCCCAAGCCTTGATTCCTTGTTCTTTTGTTTTATCACAAAATGATGACCAAATTTCTTTAAATGTCATTTTAGACTCCTTTTACTTAATATGTTTCATTTATTTATCAACAGTAATTTGAGTCATATTTAATATATTACATTTCGGACAATGCCAATTATCAATATCTTGAGTAATTCCGTTTTTTAAAACTTGAACAAATTTTCTATCTTTTAATTCTTGATAATCACAGTTTTTACATTTTCTATTATAGGTTACTTGATATAAGCAATCACACTCAAGAACATCAGTAATAATGCAACTTTCAGAATTCATTATTTACTTCCTCTTTTTATATTAACCTTTGTTCCATCAATATTTCCCGTACAATTACCTTCAACGGTAATAGTAGTTCCATCTATATCACCTGTAACATCACCTTTTATTGTAATAGTTGTTCCATCAATATTTCCAGTACAATTACCAATAACAGTTATTTTTGTTCCATCAACATTTTTTACATTTCCATTAATAACAATTTCAGGAACATTTGATGTATTACTAATTTTTTTACCATCAATTATTATTGTATCATTATTAATTTGAATGGATTTTCCATTATTTTTTTTATTGCCAATTTGAATATTCACATTATTATCACATTCAATATATGAATTATTATAAGATGCTTCAATCTTATCAAAATATTTTTCTGCTTTATCAAAACATTTTTCAAAACTAGAACACATATGTTCTATAGATTTTCCTAATAAATTAAACATTTATTTTTTCCTTATATTTATTTTATTCTATTCATTATTTTTACTGCCAAAATTAACGGCAAATATAAAGGCGGGTTTCAGTAAATCGTTTAATTAATCATTACTTTTACCCAACTGCATATTTAATAAATTGCTCTTTTGAATTTTGGTCGGATACAATCTATATTTGTATACAATTTTCATTTTAATATTTCCTTAATTGTTGTTGAAACTAATCCCATATCACATTGACCAGAATAATTTAATTTAAAGAAAGACATAAGTTTACCCATATCTTTTATGGAATTATAATTATTCTTTTCAATTTCTTCAAGAATAATATTATGAATTTCTTCACTTGTCAACTGTTTTGGTAAAAATTCTTCAAGAATTTTAATTTCTATATTAGTTGCATCAACTAAATCTTGTCTTCCACCTTCTTTAAACATTGTAAGTGATTCTTTATCTTGTTTAATAATTCTTTGAATAACTGATAAAATATCAACATCAGTTGGTGTTAAATTTTTAGGTCTTAACATAATTTCAAGATTTTTAATTTCTGAACGTAAAGTTGTTAAAACTTTCTTTCTCCAAAAATCATTTTCTTTGACAGCTTTTTTATATTCATCTAAAATTTTATTCTGCATATCTATTTCCTTTATAAGTATCGTTTGTCTTTTCCACGTCAATGTATAACTAACAGATGGATTTTTATAATCATTAACATTACCATTAGAAATAAAATTAATTTTATTTTGCATTTTTAATTCTTAATAATATATCTAAATCTTTTTTAGACATTTTTGAATACAATTTAACATAATAATCAAATTGCATTTTTAAAAATGCTTGTGCTTCATCTAATTTTCCTTCAATTACTTTCTGTTTAGCACATAAAATTGTACCTGTTGTATATAAATAATCTTTTAATTTTTGTTTTTGTTTTTTAATTCTATTTTTATTCATTTTTAATTTTTTCATTAAAACCTCTTTTTAATAAAATTTTTATAATCAATATTTTTTAATGATTTAAAATAATTTAACCAAATATTCTCATCATTTTTAAGATTTATATCATTATTCCAATAATTAATATACCGACTTACTTTATCATCATAATATTCATTTGTCAAGTAATTATATACATCATATATTAAATCAATTTTATAATTACAAGATGAACAACATATTTGCATATTCATTGTTTCATCATAATTTAATGATGTTTTGATTTTCATTTCAGAATGACAAAAAGGACATTTTCTTAATTTACTTTTCTTCATATTTTTCCAACATAGTAAGTAATTTTTCGCAGGAAGGTAATTTACATACGATTTCTGATAAGGCATCCAATTCCCAACAATCAAATCCTATTATATTATCTACCCAAGTATCAATAAAGAGTTCACCATTTTTATCTTTAACAATATAATCACCAATTTCCAATTCTATATTATAATCATCTGGCATTGGATAAGGCATTTTAATATTTAAGTAATTCATTATTTTTCCTTTATTTTTAAATTTTTACAATTATCTGTTATATTTAATCTATCTTTAATAGCATCATCAATAGATTTTTGTAAATCTATTGCTAAATTATCTACTAACTGATTATCTATTTCACAAACTTGATTTTTAGTAATATCACTAACAAATTCAACTGTATATTTTGTTTTTAATGGTCGGGAAGCATCACCTCTGCAACAACCAATCCATTTATTAGATTTTTTAATATATTTTTGCCAACGATTATAAAACCAATAGTAAATGAAATGATACCATTTACTATTCCATTTAAATTCTATTGTTTGAAATTCAATCATCTTTTTTTACAACTCCATTAATTTTATTATCCCATATACAATTTTTAAAAATATTCGGCATAAATTCATTCATTTCATTAAATGCTTCAATTGTTTTAGGTATAATATTAACATTTATTTTTTCAGAATCTGCAATAACTTCAAACTCAAATTCTTGTTTTCTATTATGTAATTGTACAACTTCATCAATACTTTGTTTTATTTTATTAATATTTTCATCTGATAAAGGTTTAAATTGATAATCCATAGTACATAAATTCATATCAATTATAAAATTTATAAAATCAGTCATAGTAATCCTTCAATTATCATTAACATTTGTTCATATGTTCTATTTTCTGCAATACATAACTCGTCATCAATATCATTATCAATACAAATATCTCCGTTTTTATAAAAACGTATATAATAATTACCATATTGTGAAATAATTACAAATCGTTCAAAAACATCAAATGTAATATTTTGATTATTTTTAATTTTATTAATAACTTGTGTTTGAAATTCTTTAAAATCCATTTTTAATTTCCTTTGATTTCAAAATTAATTGTATTACTCCAACCCATTATAGATGAATGTAATCGGTCTATTGTAAATTCTGCATTAGCATTAAATTTATTACAAATTATTTTAATATATTTTAAATCTTGTTCATATAATTTAAAATATTTTTCTTTAATTACTTCAACTTTGGTTGTATAAGTTTCATAATTTTTTAAATCAATATAACCTTTAATATTGTTACTTCTTTCATCATAAAATATTACTTGAATATTATTCTTATATAATTTTATATCATCAAGAATTTGTTGATAGTAAGTTGGAATAATTTGGGGAGCTAATAAGTCGGTCATAGAACCATTAATTTTGTTTACAGAAATTAATGTTTCAGCTATTAATCCTTTATAAATTCTTGACATTATTGGCTTTAAAATTTGCTTAATAATTTTATTATTCATTCCCCCAATCCTTTTCATAATTATCATATAAATCTTGATAATATTCAATTATATAAGTATAAATATTATCTTCGTGAGGTTTAGAAAGATAATAATCCAATGTTGTTTTTAATTTTTCTTTTGGCATATATAATGACCATTTATTTCTGTTACTATATTTGTATTCAAAAACAACATTTTTATTTGGTTCCAATGCAGACCACACATAATATGATTTAAAATAACCATTATCTAAATAAAAATGAATAGACATTAAAACTCGTTCTAATAATAAAATATAACCTGTTTTTTGTTCTGTAGATATATTATTAAGATGATGTTGTAAGGTATATGCTAATTTCATAAAATCGTGATACATATTACTCATAGCTTGAAAATTCTTATCACTATTATATATTTCAGAATAGTTTTTATTACCTTTTAAATATTCATATACATTTTTATAAAACGATAAAAATTCTTTTGCATAATTAGAAAGATATTTCTCATCATTACTTAATCTAAATGGATGTTCTTTTAATAAATCGTGTTGTTCAATCAAATCTTTTAAATCATATGCCATAATTTGTCCCTTTTTAATATAAACATATACCGTTTTCATCTTCTGTAAAACGAGGTTCTAATGGTTCTCCATCTGGTAGATTGTTATTTGAATCTACAGTAATTGGAATATACGGAGCATAAAACATACTAGATGGTTCATTTCCTTTAAAGCAAAGATATATTGTTATATATGGTTTATTAAAAATATTTAATAATTGCCAAAAATTATAAATTTTATAATATAAACGTTTATACCAGCTACAATTATATAATTGTTTAGAATGTATTAATAAATCACCATTTAACATTTAATTTCCTCAACTTTTGTACAAAATTTTAAATCTTGAATTAAAAAATCATTATTTATATCTTCTTCATTATCAATTAAAAAAGGTATAAATTCATCTCTGGCTTCATCCTCATTTGATGCTTCAATTACTCGTTCAATAAAGCCATATATACATTTATATTTTGCCATTATTCACATTCCTTAACTAAATCAAACCAAGATAATATTTCTAATGTTTCTTTATCATCAGGATTAACATCTCCATTAAAAACAATTCCATTAGAATTACAAATATAACGTTTATGGTCTAATTTATTCTCCCATAATTCATCAGTATCATATTCAACTCTTGCAAATTCAAAAGTATCAACTAAACATTCTGGTTTAGAATAAACAAAGCATTTTCTTCCATCTCTTGCAAGATAGCATTTTCCAACTTCAATTTTAACCATTATCATTATCCTTTTATAATTTGTCAGGGTCAAGTTTAACCCACGGCATTTTCATTAATACTTCTAATTGTTTATCAGTATATCTTTTTTGTTCTGTTAATGCAACATATGATGTTTTACCAACTAACGGATATGAATCCATATAATGAATGCGAACATTATTTTTTTCATAGATTTCAATTGGAATATGTTTAATTTCATCACAATATTTTTCGTGAAAATAGTGATTAACTCTTGTTAAATTCCCATCTTTATCTAACCAATAACAATTATAAATATCAATAGATGCATTTTCTTGATAATATGAATCATCTTTATCATAACTATGAAAAATATCGTTATTTCTTTTTTTAACTGTTTTAGCATAGTCAGAAAAATTTCTAACAGGTAAATCTTCATCATATGGAATATCTAAATAACCAATTACAACTGAACTATTAAAAACATCTCCAATTTCTTTTAATTCAAGATGTGTAATTTTTCTACTAACAGATTTAAACCATTCAGCTTCAATATAATTATTTAAATCACCTTTTTCAATACAATATTTTAATTTATCTAAATATTGCTGACTAAATGCTGTTGATGGCATACTAATGATTTCAAAAAATTTCTTTTCTGAACCATCTTTATAAACAGATTCAAAATTTTTTGCTAATTCTTCTTGCCATTCATAATCAGGTTTTTCATCTAAATCAAAATCTTCTGTAATATTCCAATGACCTAATAAAATTTGACGAGCTGTATGAACATCCATTCCATCTAAACAATCCATTAGAAAAACAATAGCATCATTCATAGATTCATCTAATAATTTTTCTCTTGCTATTCTAACAATAATTTTTGGAGATGGATTTTTAAAATTTGCCATAGATTTAATTTCCTTTCAATATTTCAATTGCTTCTTCAATATTACCATTTGTTTTTCTTAATGCTTCTTTAACAGGTATAAGACCTCTATTAGTTTTTTCCATTATTTCAGTAACCATAGAAGCAGTTATTATTGGTCTATTAATAATTAAATTATTTTCTTTTATCAGTTGTTGAATACTATTATTTAAATCTTTTATTTTTTGTTCTAATTCATTATATTTTTTATATAATGAATCTTGTTTATCCTCTATTTTTTCAGGTTTATAAATAAAAACTGAATTTCTATCTACTATTTCCTGATGATAATATGCCATTGGAATAAATTTTATAACATATTGAAATTTATCTTCTGAATCTATAACATAAAAATCATAAATAATTTCTTGATTTTTTAAGTCATTTAAATATTCAATAAATGAATAATGAGCAACATTTCCACCAATATTTAAAAACAATTCATTAGCATATTTTTGTATTTCGTTAATAGTAATTTGTTCCATTATATAACCTTTCATTTATTTTGTTCTAAACATACTTCTAAAATATCTTTATTGATTTCTTTCCAAAGTTTAAGATATTCTTCTAAAACAAATTCAGGTTTATTTTCATTATTCATTTCTGGAAAATCAAACCATTCATATTGATGCTCATTAATATTAATAGAATATATATCATAACCAATATCTTTTTCATTTCTATCAGCAATTCTTCCGATGCAAGTATCACCATAATAAACATCTGCATACCAATCTATTTTAATGGTATCAAACATTGGTTTTAAAACTAATTTTGTTTTATCATATGTTTTTAACATAAAAAAATCTCCTTGTGTAGGTCATTCTACACAAGGAGATGCAATTTGTCAAGAACTTTATAATAAAAAAAGTGTATACGACTTTCACAAGCAGTAATACACTAAAAATGAAAAAGTTAATTATAAAAACATTACTTCTTTCGCTTTTTATATTCATTTATTTTAAACTTTAGCCATATATAACCACTAGCAATGAGTAATAATATGGGTAAAATAAACCACCAGATTGAAATAATTGGATATTCATACATCATACAATCTTTTGAATGACCGTCTTCCAATATACTATTACAAAATGGACATTTTTCTTCTGGATATTTATAAACTTTTGAATCCATTAACAGGATACAATCCTTTGAATCAAATGTTTTACCATTTTGTATCTGGTACATCTGAAAAAATAAACTATCTTTATTTTCCATAACCTATAATAATTAAATTAGACATAATAATATTTTTAATCTCTTTTATTTACCAATATCTATCATAGTAATATAACTGGCAACCTAATTTTTTAGAATTTATTTCCATCAATCCTTTTTTAAAATTTCTTCTGGCTTTTCTTTTTGTTATATATTTTATATATTTTTTCTTACCATTAGAAATATCATAATATTTAGAATCTTTACTTAATGTTGCCATTACAATTCCTTCCATTGATGCTTTCTTTTAGAGTTTCTTTTCCAGCTCTTAGCTTCAGCATAAGCTCTGGCACGGTCATCATTATAAGGGTCATATTTGCTAACATCTTCATTAGGAACACCTTTAACTCCAAATTCTTTACAAGTAACATTATTTTTTTTGAGTTTAGCATATCCATTTTTTCTACGAATGAAAGGGAAATCCCAACGGTCTTCTTCTTCGTAAAATTCAATATAACCTGAATCACGATTATAACGGCGAACTATTTTTTTGTAAGATTTATAGATGCGAACATCTTTTCCTTTTGTCATTTTGACATCTCCTATAAGTTATTAACTTACTTGATGTCATTTTCCTCTTTGCACATATTATTTCTCCACAAAATTATTTAAAAAGCCAACAAATTTGAAGAATAAATTCTTTTATATATTCATAAACTGTTCTCATTTTTCCCCACAATTTTAATTTATCTTGGTAGGCAGAGTGAGATTTGAACTCACAAAATCTACATTTTGAGTGTAGCACGTATACCAATTCCGTCATCCGCCCATATTGGTAGCTCGTGAGGGACTCGAACCCCCAAACTTCTGTACCTAAGACAGACGGCTATGCCAATTCGCCTAACGAGCCAATGGGGTGAATGGTGGGATTCGAATCCCACGATGTTTCTTATGTATTAGAGCCACAATCTAACGTCTTCGACCAACTTGACTACATCCACCATTCGTATTCATATTTATAGAAATTTAGATATATCTTGTGGCAATTTAATTTCTATATCGTGTGACCAATATTCAAACATTTTTTCTGTTATATATTCATAATCAAATGTATATGGACATTCCATTAGCATTAATAAATTACCACTTGAAGAATGATAAATTAAATTTCCTTTAAGTTGACAACCTTTCATTTCACATATCTCTAAAATTTGTGCAAATGTATCTGTATCAAAAGAATATTGATAAGCAATAACATATTTAGCATTTGCATCACTAATAGATAATCCTAAAATAAGAGTACCAACGATTATAATAAAATACAATATCTTTTTAAAAATATTTTTCTTTTTAGCCAACATAACTTATAATCCTCACTTTTTCTTTCCAGTTTGGGTCATCAAAACCCATAAATTCTATTTCATCTTCATCAAATTTAGAATATGATTCTTCTACATCTTTAGCTGAAAAATAAAACATATTATATTTTTCAGCAATTTCAAGAAATTGCTTAGGAGAAATATTATTACCCCAATTAAATTTATTCCATTTTTTATTTTGGAAATCATAAACCCACATCCATTGACTAAAATTATAAACCATTATCAAATAATTTTTCATTTAAAATTTCCTTTCAATTACATCAACAATTTTTCGAACATAATGCCATTCTTTAATTTTTGACCATTCAATTTTTTGTTGATTAGTTGTTAATACCCATTGTTCTTCATTCTTAAAAGTATGTTTAAGATTAGAATTATGAATATGTTGATGATTTCCTAAATAAATTTGTTTATCAACAGTTTTTACAACAATCGGTTCTTTACCATAAGGCATATCTGCTTGTGTGTACCATTTCATATTTTTTCTCCATTAATTAATTGAATCATTAAAAATAATAAAATATAAAATACAAAAAATGAAAAGATATACCATTATTTTTCTCCAAAACATTTAAGATGATATTAATATAACATAATAAAAATACTTGTCAACAAAAAAATCGCATTAAATGCGATTTTTTGAATTATAAAATTTATTTTGTAATAATTGTTCGTAATTATTCATTCGTTTTGTTAAGTTAGATAATTTAGTCAAATCAGAAAGAAAAATAGCTGGTAATGCATCTAACGATGTTTGTTGTTCTTTTGAATACTGTTTATAAAAATCTTCAGTATGAAATTTATATAACATTTTTTTCGTTATATCTAAATTATCATATTTAAAAGAATAATAATTATTTTTTAAAACAGTTTTATTTTTAATTAAAGTATTTTTAGATACTTTATCAATAACATATTCTTTATCACCTTCCATATTACCAATCAAATAATCAAATGGTTTATCATCAATCATTGTCATAACACCATATAATTGATTATTTTTTGATATTTCTTTTGTTTGAACATAAAATTGCAATCTCATCTAAATTATTCCTTATCTTTATTTAATTCATTATAATATTTTTTAATATAATAACTAAATGCTGATGCTTTATCATTAGCTTTTAAAATTGTTGTGCCAGCTAATGTTTTAACAGGAACAGGAAATTGAAATCCATTCATCGTTGAATACCATAAAGCACCATCACGATAAAAATCAAACTTTACTCTCATATTATCGTTTAAAATACTTTTTAAATTTAACATTTTATTTCCTTTTACACAAAAATAATTTAACAAGAAAGAAATTAATCTCTCTTGTTAAATTAATTAAATCCAATATCCCAATTATAATTGAACAGCTGAAATTATAATTGTTATATGTAAACTCATATAATAAGCGTTAATACTATTAAAGTATCAGAGCGTGTTTAGGATAATTTTATAAAATCTACCCATTTATTAATTTAACCTAGGAATTTTAATAAACTTATCTGGTTAATTCCAGAAAGATAATTGTGCTATATTTAATTTAAAGAGTAGCAGAGGGGAGTGAGCATAAAAGTCAACTAATATACCCATACTACTCAATTAAATAAGAAGCCTATCGGGTTTGTTAATAATATTTATACATTTTCAATTTCAGAAATGTAATTGAATACTTTATCTGAAAATCCATTAATGTGCTTATAGTTATTGCCATAACCAACACCTTTTGAATAAGATGCCACATTAATCATATATGCATTTTTAATTTTAGCATTATGAGGACTACCCATAGTTTGTTCATCAGTTATGACAATAATTCTATCATAATGATTTTTTTCAACTTCAGTAATAGCAGCCCACATATTAGTTCCCCAATGTGTTTGTGATTTATCAATAGCTTCTGCTAATGCAAATCCTCTACGATTTGGAATAGACTTAATATAATCAGAGAATGAATATATGTCAACATCTGAACACATTTCACGTCCAATCATTGCCAATGCATTTGCATATTTTAAGCGTTCACCATCCATTGAACCTGAAACATCTACAAGAATTGCAGTTTTACCGTATAATGATGGTTTTTCAAAGCAATTTAGAAATTTCTTTTCAATTTCATTTTCTAAAGATGGATTATTTTCTGCAGCTCTAATATAATCAATTGGTAGTAAACGACCACTTTTAATCATATTAATTCTATCAACAATAACAGTTTTTGATACACCGCTTTCTAGCATACCACGAATATTCTTTAATAAAGCCATATCTGGTAATTTATTAGATTCAATTAAATCAATCCAAGCATCTTTTTTCTTTTCTTTATCTGAACCTGCTGCTGAAAGTAAAACTTCCCAAGTTTTAGGAGTTTCTAATGTACCTTTAACCAATTTATCAATTGCTTCAGTTACTTTTGGATGGCAAAGATTTACAATATCAACTAATTTGTAATTTGCATTACGATTCCATTTAGCTAATTGATATTCATCAAATTTTTGCATTGCAATTGCCATACCTTTTTTAATTGCATTTGGAATTGGAGATTTTTCATTATCTTTTCTATATAAAGATAATAATTCACCCATATCGTCAGGTCTTGTTAAGATAGATGCAATAACATCTTTAGAAATTGTTTTACCAGCTTTATAAACTGCAACAATCATCCACAAAGGACAATGACGTAATCTCATATCAAATTTAACTTTATTTAAAATATCAATGACATCATTATAATGTCCTTTATCAATACAAGCCTTAACTAATGAGGTAATTCTATCTGCAATAAATACTCCATCTTCATAGAAATTATCTTCCCAAAGCAAACAAGACATAGTTGCTCTTTTAAGTTCTTCCAATTCAGAAATATGAGATGCTTTACCACCTTCATAAGTATAAACTGGTTCTTTTTTAATTGCTTTATTTGTTTTCATTTTCAACACTCCATAAGTTAAGGTTAATTTACAAATATGTTTATAACATATATTATATTTAAAGTCAATCATTTTTTTAAATAAAAAATACCCAAGAACATATGTTCTTGGGTTGCAAAATAAAATGATGAAGAACAAATAATTAGGTATTAATTACAGCAGGACTCGAACCTGCAATCCTTTGTTTTCAAGACAAATGTGTTTACCATTTCACTATGTAAACCTAATCAATCACTATCATCAAAATCTGTATAAGCAAAGAACATAACAAAAGATTATTTCATTTTTCGTTGCTCTACCAATGAGCTACAAATAATATTTTACAATTATTTGATTGGACTCGAACCAATTACCTACGGGTTACAAACCTATGTAAATCTTTTTCTCACTATTGCTAAAATTTTTATATGACAAAGAATAAGTATAAAGAATTTTATTGTGGATAATAATCAGTTATCTATGTAATTCTTTAAATCACTATTGTCAAAATTATTTAATTGGTAAAGTACGTACCAATAGATGCCATTAATGCTATAACAGTTTAAATGCTAATATCTATGTAAATCTATTTCTCACTATTACCATTTAAATAATTTCATCAATTTTATTTACAGAGATTGATGAAAACTCTATACTCATAATAACTTTTTCACATATGATATATTATAGTTATTAAAACGATTTAACGTTTATCCGTATTCGCTGTATACACAAAGTATCTTTAGCGGGAGAGTTTATTAAAAACGCTGTTCGAGAAGCTATATATTATCTAATATAAGAAGCGGAACAGCTTGTCAGCTCTTAAAAATTGGTGCCTTCGCCCCGACTTGAACGAGGAAATGGTCGATTACAAATCGACTGCTGTACCATTGAGCCACGAAGGCATAAATTTATTTACGATTTGTTCGTGTACTTTTATTTTTAGCTTTATATGTATCTAATGTAGCATCACAATTAGAGCAAATAAGTCTAATATTATTTATTGAATTATTTGTGGCATCACCATCTATATGGTCAGCAATTAATAAAATTGGTTTTCCTAACCAATGAGTAGTTCCACAAATATCACATTTATGTCCATATTTTTCAATTAAATATTTTTTAGCCGTTCTTCTTGCAGTATATTCATTATAATTATTTAATTGAAATGTTTTTTCTGATTCAATAAGTTTTTTAGTTTGTTTCCATTCATAATCTTTTTGACATTTATTAGAACAATATTTTCTATTTTTATGTTTTTTATCGAAAATTTCTTTACCACAATTTAAACAAAACATATTTCCTCACAAAAAAATGGCGGAAGGTGAGGGACTCGAACCCCCAAAGCAGTTACGCCCAGCCGATTTCAAGTCGGTGTCTTCATCCAGCCAGTTACCTTCCATATAATATTATTTATAAAACATTTAAATAAAAATATCAATATGTAAAAAGCGAAAGAACATTTCATTAGATTGTGTTTACAGTAGGAATCGAACCTACAATACTCAAATTTACAGTTTGATGCTTTATCCAATTTAGCTATGTAAATCTAATAATTCACTATTCGCATTTTTTATTTAAATTGAAGAATATTGAAAAAGATTAGTGTTATTAATACCAAAAATTAATCTATGTAAATCTTTTTCTTACTATCAATTTAAATAAAAAGGCAGAGTTTTTAACAGAACGACTGCCACAAACTGTTATAATTTGTTGGTCGGACTCCTGACTACCGACAAGCCCCTCATATTCTCGCATTATTCAGTCACATTCACAAAGGTTAATTACTCCTTTGCTTATTGAATGGGGAGAATGTTTACTCCCAACCAGATACAGCCATCAGATTCTTCAACCACGATTTGTCTGGTTCTTACGTCACTCACAGTTAGCCAACTGTGGCTATTTCAACCTTATGCTCATATTACTCACAACTACCTTCAAAACTTTTCAGTTTATCATCTGTATACTTTTATGGGCTGGCGACCCATTATTCAAGTAACAACAAATTATAATATATCAAAAGAAAGATTGGTTACTCTCATTGCCTTAAAAAGGCTTCCTATTGGTTAATAATACCAATTATTGAATGATTCTGATATATAACTCCATTCTAAATTATTAAAAATAAATATTATTTTTACAGATTTTTCATCCAACCTAATTCATCATTAGGAACAATATTATATATAACATAATAATTTTTATATGTCAAGTATTTTTTACAAAATAATTAAACAGCATATCTCCACATATCAGTTGTATCAATTTCTTTTTTCGTTAAAGTAATTTGATAACCACCACTATTATAAACATAGGTATTTTTATTTGTGGATATTAATGTTTCTAATGAAATAATGACATAATCAGTTGTTTTTTCATCATTATCTTCTTCATCATCGTCATCATCATCATTTATTGCTATATCACTAATAATTTTTCGTTCACTATTTTCATTATCAATATTTAATTCAGTTCCATAACGTTTAATCCAAACTGATTCTTCATCTGAAGATAAAGGATTCATCCATATTGTTTTTTCATAATTAATAATTTTTTGACCTTGTAAAGGTTTAACAGAAATACTATATCTTGTATATAATGATTGTGGAGTAACATTTAACATTTTAACAGCATCCAATGGAGTTTCACCAAATATTCTAACATTATTATTATTCACAATATAATTTGTCATTGATTATTTCCCACAAAAAAATTATTGGTAGCAGATACAAGAATTGAACTTGTAATTGCTGAATATGAGTCAGCCGTGATAAACCATTTCACTAATCTGCCATTAAAATGTAGAGTTACTTATATCGCCATTTACTCTACAAAAGTTTGCGGATAGCACGACTATTTAGTTTTACGAGGTATTTGAGCTATCTTCGTACCTACCTATTAAATGGTTGCGGGAGAGTGACTCGAACACCCGACCTCTTGGTTATGAGCCAAGTGAGCTACCCCTGCTCTATCCCGCTATATATAATAATCACTTAACAGATGATTTATGAGAATTATTAAAATTCACCGATTGATTTTAACATAGTCAAATCAATAAATTTTTCCTCTAACATTATTACCATACTTAATTTAAATGAACTTGTTAGCAAACATTTAAATTAATGGTTGTTGCAACTCTTTTCCTTATTGAAAAGAACTAAAGTCATCAGACACTTTTATAATATAATAGTTTATGACCGCTAAATCATTCTTTTTATATCAATGGTTCATCACCGTTGTGCTATCTTCACCTTGTGCGTATTGTCTGAACCAAAACTTTTATAAAAATGGTTCTCCGAGAGGGAATCGAACCCCCAATCTTTCCGTTATGAGCGGACAGCTTTAACCGTTTAGCTATCGGAGAAAAATATGGTACTCCGACACGGACTCGAACCGTGCATTGAGAGATATAAGCTCCCTGGTTTAACCACATAGCCTATCGGAGCATTTATTTTTATCTCTTTTTCTTTTTCTGATTTACCATTTCTACTGGTTTTTCAGTTTTAACTTTTGTATTGCATTTTGGAGCTTTACCAACATTTTTAGAAATTCCATTAATTTTATATGGTCTTAACTTCCAAACTTGATTAATTTTCTTATTAAATTCGTGTTCTTTCTTTTTTAATTCTTTTTCTGCATCAGTTAAAACTTTCTTTTTCATTGGCATTTATAATACTCCCACAAATAAATTATTTTAAATTTGGTAGGCTCGCCCAGAATCGAACTGGGAATCTTTGCTTTATCAGAGCAACGCGTTAACCACTTCCACCACGAGCCTATTAAATAAACCATCTTATCGTAATGGTTTTGGGATAATCAGTCCAACGCAATATTTTAATGCGAAATATTGAAACCAAAGTTTCTGGATTACTTTAAACCAAAGTTTATCTCACCCCAAACTTTAAACTCGGACTGATAATTTTGATTTAAGGCATATCAGCACCTTATATAAAGAATAAATTCTTTAAATTCTTAATTGTCAAGAACTTTTTTTATTTTTTTTAATTTTTAATGGCGGTGAGTAGAGGATTTGAACCTCTGGCAACCTTTCGGAAGCGACAGTTTAGCAAACTGCTGTATTAAACCTGACTCTACCAACTCACCATAAAATTGTTAAGATTAACGTACTTAACATTGTTTCCGTATTCACGAATAAAACTTTAAAATTTAATATCAGAGATTCTACAATCTTACCCATTATTAAATTAAGATGCTTTATTATACCTTATTGATTTCAGGTCTCTGGGAGTTCCAAAGCATATAAAAAACAATCAATAAACCAATACTTTTTCACGATAGTATTCCTCAACGAGTTGTAATTACAACTATTAACATTTTCTTTTTCGGAAAAGGGATAAAAATGTTAAAACCCAAGTTAAAAATTGGCTTCGGGAGCTGGATTCGAACCAACGTTATTGCAGTCAAAGTGCAATGTCCTACCACTAGACGACCCCGAAATTGGTACTCGGTGAGAGGTTTGAACTCCCGACCCTCGCTGTGTAAAAGCGATGTTCTTCCAGCTGAACTAACCGAGCATAAATGATGAAAAATGGAGTTGAACCATTGACTTCTTACTTCCTCTAACGGTAATACCTTTGTTTAATTTTCACTTTCAAATTAAAAGACCAGGTCTATTACTTTCAGATATGTACACCACCACACCGTTTCATCATAAAAATTTTATTAAATAATTTGCCACTTATTCCACAGTTTAAAAGGCTCTTTTACAAACTGTTCCATTATTTATGGTCTGACGTTTAACCTTTCCTTCACGATGTCAAGTTTCCTCAATATGAAACTTCAAGGATGCTGACTAAACATCACGGCAAAGGATGCTATATCTAACCCTAATAAGTGGGTGGAAGCGTCATTTCACTTTTCCCTGCTGGCAAATTATTTAATAAAATTATAACTGGCACACCCAACAGGACTCGAACCTGTAATAAAAGTTTAGAAGACTTTGGGTTTGTCCAATTAGCCTATGGGTGCATAATTATTTTTTTGGTGGGTGCAGAGGGCTTCGAACCCTCATCATACTGATTAAGAGTCAGTTTCTCTACCATTTAAGCTACACACCCATAACAATTAATATAAGGCTTTCCACCTTATTTGCTGGTTTGGCTATTCTCCGTTCGATAGCTGAACATTTAACCTATAATATCTTGTATTACAGAACCTTACGGACTATTATTTTCCACAGACGATAGATATATGTCTTAACCATACAGGCATTTGTTTTCTTGATTTTTTACCGAAAACTGCTAGGCATATATCTCAAAAAATTGGCGGTGTGTAAGGGGTTCGAACCCTTCTGAATCTCCTGCGTGACAGGCAGGCGAGAACACCCAGCTCTCCCACACACCATTATTCATCATATAATTCATAAAAATTATTCCATTTATTATGAAATTTTTTATTATATGCTTTACTAACATATTCAAATGATTTAAATAAATCATTAATATATAATATTTTATATTTTCTATTTATAATAGATTTCATTTTAATATCGACCAAATTATTATGATAACCTTTTATCTCTATAATTTCATCATTAACAATAAAATCAGGATGATATTTATGTTTTTTTCCATTATATTCATATTCAAATGTTTCTTCACATCTTTTAATATTAATATTATGGTCTAAACAATAAATTAAATAAGCTAACTCATAAGTTGAATCACAATAAATTCCTTTGTAATATCCGTGCTTACTTCTTCCTGCTCTTTTTCTATAACCACCACCTTGATGAGAATGATTTCTTTTTGCTAATTCTTTACCACATTCTGTACTACAAGTTTTTCTATGTTTAATATATCTTTCATATAAAATTATATTGTTACATATTGGACATAATAAAGGAGCTTTTTCATATTGTTGCTTAATATTAATATTTTTTAATAAAGAATTTTTTCCAATAATTCTTCCTTTTAATGTTTTAGAAACTTTTTCATTAATTTCTTGTCTTTTATTTTTGTTGAATAACTTCTAGCACATTCTTTACAACAAAAATCTCCATTTGACCATTTGCTATATTTTTCTAAAAATTCTTTACCACAATTCTTACATATATACATTTTTTATTTCTTTCTTAATAAAAAATGGTAGGACTGACCCGACTTGAACGGGCAAGAATCCACCTTGAAAGGGTGGTGGCTCTACCAATTCGCCCACAGCCCCAATTATTGACATAATCTTGCAGTTACTAAACCATATAATTGTGTAATAGTTGAAGAAAGATTATCTAATTCAGAATTAATACCTCTTAATAAATTTAATTTTTCAATATTAATTAAAAATGTATTCATCATTCTTGCTAATTCTTGATACATTAAAATTATACTTTCAGAAGTTGCAGAAAATGATTTACCTTCATATTGTGCAGATAATGTAATTAAATTATCTAAATCATTAATATCTTTTCTTCCAACACCCATATAATATTGTTCAACAATTGTATCAACTTGGTCATCATCAATATCATCATAAATTCTATCAAATAATAAATGGTCTGACATAAAAGTTGAACCTGTTGTTTTCCAATGATATTTTTTAGCAGTATTTTTAATAGCTTTAAATAATGCTAATATGTCTATTAATCTCATCTTTAATACCTCATAAATTATATAAGATATTTATTTAATAAAAGGCTTAACGTACCTTTCTAAGAATTACCAATTCTACGTTATTGTTAACCGAGTACAATAAATAAACTGGATTTTCATTACGGTTAATGGTCAAAATCTTAAACCATATCATCAATATTAATTTTCATATCTTGGGTTATCTAGCTACCAAAATCCTATTAAATTAAATATTATGATTACTATTATAATTGGCTCTGGCGATAGGACTTGAACCTACAACCTTTCGGTTAACAGCCGATTGCTCCACCATTGAGCTACACCAGAATAAAATGCAATCCGTTTTAACGTTTTGTTTATCATTTGAAAGGTGAAACGGATAAACAGCCACCTACCCATCTTGATTTATGCAGTCTTGTATGCAAGCGTTGATAAAGGGTGTCATATCACGCACACAGATAATTATTAAATTATCAATCACTAATTCTTTGATTAGAGTCAGGAAATTTTGTTAAATACTTGTCATAATTGGGCATTAATTTCCAATACCAAATTATCAAAAAAGAAACTTGTTATTTTTCTTATATATTTTTAATGATTATTAGGATTCGAACCTATATTTCCCTCAACACGAACAGAGGGTGTCTTGCCATTAGACGATACATTAAAGTATTTAACTACAATAATATAAATTGGTAGGTGCAGAGGGAATCGAACCCTCATCTACAGCTTAAAAGGCTGTTAGTCTAACCGTTGACTTATACACCCATAAAAATTCTCCATTTATAGCAACATTACTATTCTACCGTTATTACTACCACCCGACTTTTAATATCAATTTAATATTAAAAGTTTTTATTCAGGCAGGTCAGATTCGAACTGACATCTTTAATGTTTCTATAAGTGGAGAGATTAATCTCTCCAAAATTATCTTTATGTAACAACAATGAAAGGAACGAAAGACATCATAAAGATAATTTTAAAAATTTAAATATGCAGAATTTTTTAAAAACGATTATATTTGTTGAGGACTCATAATGAAGATTCAAAATAAATTGCCCTAATCGTGGTTATACCCTACGTCTACCGTAAGCCTAAGTAGTTCGGTTATAATCTGCTTTTATACCAATTGTTGATTCTATATTGCTCACGTATTTAATCAACTTATTTAATTTACTATAATTCAATTAAATCATTTTAAAAATTAATTTTTAGTTTCAGAAATTGTCTTATGTTATAAACTGCAATTCTTACTTACATCCTGAACCACGTGAAGGTAATTAATAAATCAGGATTCGTATCAATAGATGGAAGTTAAGTTGCTCCTGCCCTAATAGCTTAACTTCCAACTACCAAAACTTTTAAAATTTAAGTTTCTTTACGGAAACTTTGACTTCCTCAAATTCAATTAATTGGAATTCCATTCCTGCTCTTTCGCATTCTTTTTTAGCTTTATTAATTAAATCTTTAGCTTCTTCAAGAGTAATATCATAACGAATAATATCACTTTTAACACCAAAAAGAACCATATGAATATGAAATCCACATTTGTTTTCAATTTTACCTAATTCTAAATTTGAATTTGTATTTGCCATTTTATTTTTCTTTCATTAAAAAATGTTATCATCATTTGATAATGGTAATATAACACATAATTTTTTAATGTCAAGAACTTTTTTATAAAAAATTAAGAAGGAACATAACAATTGATTATCATTTAACGTTGCTCTACCAATGAGCTACCCACCGTTAAATGGTCGATGGGGAAAGAATCGAACTTTCTACACACGGATTTCCAGTCTATGTAAATCAATTTCTCACCATTCTTAAAAAATAAATTGGAGATTCGGGTGGGAGTCAAACCCACTAAACATCGCTTTGCAGGCGAGTACATTAATCGTTCTGTCACCGAACCATTAAAATTTGAAGTATCTTCTCGTAATACTTCGGGTTAGTCAATATCCACGACTATTTTTTCCATAGATGGAGAATATTTATAGTCTAGTCAAAATATTCAAAAAACTATACTCCTATTTTACGAAGCGGCTGACTTCGAATGCTTTGGACTATTGGTATGCATTAACCCAAAGTTTAAATGGCTTGAGTTCTTATGGAGCGACCATATTTTTTGCAACTACATTTAACTGAAATAAGTACTTGTGGTAATTCAGCACCATTTAGAAAAATTATTAACTATTTGACTTTATTAAGTAAATGGTCGGGATGGACGGATTTGAACCGCCGACATCTTGCTCCCAAAGCAAGCGGTCTAAACCAGACTGACCTACATCCCGTTTAAAATTATAATATGGTAGTTTATAGTTTTATTTGGTAACTACCACTCAAACGCCAAAACTTTGGTGTACACTTCCATAACATAGACATTTTCTATCCTACGACAGATTATTTCTTCTGTAAGAACCCTGTTGAAGTACAGTTGGGTTAAACTTTTTGTATTACTCACTAGTTTTCATACAAAACTTTTATTAAAAAGTGGCTCCCCGTTAGGGACTCGAACCCCAAACCTATCGGTTAACAGCCGATTGCTCTAACCATTGAGCTAACGAGGAATAAAATTGGTGGACACAGGTGGGGCTTGAACCCACGACATCCTGCGTGCAAAGCAGGCGTTCTCCCAGCTGAACTACTGGCCCATTTATAAATGACTATACCTATCTTTTCGAATATAGTCTATGGAATTTAAACTCCGTTCATTTCATATTATTTTCACTTTCGTCTATATCGCTAATAGCATACTAATAATATTACTTTTATGAGTTCCATATTTTTAAAATTGGTGGACACAGGTGGCTTCGCTCCACCGACACCCAGATTTTCAGTCTGGTGCTCTACTGGACTGAGCTATATGTCCAATATATTATTTAATTAGTTAAAGTTTATTAGTTAAATAATATGAAAGAATTTTCACTTCTTTCATAGATTATTTTATATATTAACTAAATATATATTTCATCAAATTAACTAATTAAATAATATATTTTAAATGGTGGGCAGGGTGTGATTCGAACACACTCACCCCGAAGGGATTTGATTTACAGTCAAAGGCGACTCTCCAACTTCGCAGCCTGCCCATTAAATATTGAAAGGTTTTCTTATTTTATCATTTTCGTATGATTCGGGATTCGCTAACCTTTCCAACATCACCCATAACGGACAATTATATTTCAAATTGTCGCCCCGATATTCTATCTTTCAAGAGTCGAGACATAATTTAAATTATTCAATCAATGTTTTTAATTTTCGGAAACATAAAAAGGAGGTATTTCACGGATATATTTAATATTTTTCTTTTAATTGAATAATTTATATAAATTGTTAATCCGAAGCATTTTTCCAGTCTCCGATACTGCCATCGTTATACAACAAAGTTCTCATCTTTTCAGATATTAACAATTTATATAAATTGAGAGGTTTTTGCTATCTCTCTCAAACCGTTCTCCATATCCGCTGTTACACTATATGGTCGTCAGGTTATCCCTTGGTGATTTAGATTATTTAAAGTTTATCAAGGAGCAAGGTCTCCATTTTTTCTTTTATAACAAGAACTTTCGTTCTTATGTGTTCTTTATAAACTATTTAATTTTGTTTGTCAAGAACTTTTTTTTAAATATTTTTGAAAGATTTTTTTCAACTTATGTTTTCAATTTCTTTCAATATTTGTTCTTATACATCATTTATTTTTTAATGTCAAGAACTTTTTTAATTTATTTTTATTAAAAAGAAAAAGCTCTAAAGATTTTCTTTTTAGAGCTTATTTTGTATCTATTTTTATATCTATGTATAGTTACATATAAGCCCTTTTGCTTGCAGGTTTAATCGCAAACATTTGATAATCTCTTGAATTATTTTCCACATTACTGTGTATCACTTTTTTCCTTTTCAATATCTATCTTATAAACTTATTTATTTTAATTGTCAAGAATTTTTTTTCTTTTTCATAAAATATTTATTTGTTCATAAGATATTTATAATAATAAATTAAAAATTTTAAAAATATTTTATAATATCTCTATTAAAAATATTGTAAAATACTTTTATAACCGTCAGAGCGTTGCTTTTATACACCATCAAAAATTTTTCATTGTACTTCTTACTAAATTTCTTCAATGAAGTATCTCACCTCATTTCCTCTCTGTACTTACATATATAATATAAATAATTTTACTTGTCAAGAACTTTTTTTGGAGTTAAACAAAAAATTCTAAAATGTTTTTTCTTTCCAATTTTAACATCAAAAAAATCATCTATTGTTAAATCAACTGTACAATTTATATCTTTTGGTTTTTGTTCACATTCCCAACCTTCATCAATTGTAATACCATTTTGTTCTATTAAACGTTTTACTTGACTTTTAGATTCAATAATTTTTAATTCAGTTAAAATATCAATTATTTTAGGATTATCTGTTTCAATTTTTAAAAATTTACAGCAACCATTTTTTTCATTTGCTTGAATACGATTGATAGGAGCAGTATTATTAAAAAAATCTTCACTTTCTATTATCATTTATTCTTCAACCTTTACATCATAGAACCCAATGATTTTTACAGGTTCTCCATCATTATCAAAGCAACAATCAGTAACATAAGACTGCTTTTCATCATTCCAACAGAATCCAAAATGGCTCATTTCACCCCATTCATACGCTCTAAAATGACCATTTTCATCAACATTTACGTTTCTAAAATACTTAAACTCAATATAACTACCGTTATCAATGATTAAGGTGACTTTTTCTAAGTATTTTCCTGCATACTGTGATGAATCAGTTTCATACAATTTTTTATCAAGAATGATTGTTTCAATCGCATTCTCATATGCGTGTTTTATAGTGTAATAACGTTCAATCTGTTCATCAATATGAGCAATTTCTTGTCTTAATCTTTCAATAGCCCGATTGTTAATCATTTTATTACATCCTTGTTAAAAATTGTAATCATAAAAATAACGGCAAACATCTTCCATTTCACCAAATTTTGTAAAAGTTGTTCGTAATTGACCATTCTTCTTAACTTTTAAAACGTTAACGCTGAATTCATCAACTTCAATTACTTCATTATCTTCAATTTTAGATTTTAAATCTTCCAAATCAACAAATCTTTTATCAAGAGAATAACCAACCTTGTTCTTTTTATACCAAGCACCATCTTTTTTACGGTAAACTTTAAAAGGTTTAGCACCTTCAACTTCAACAACAGGAGCATTTTGAAATGCTTCATAATTATTCACACAATGAGCAGCAAATCCACCTTTAACAAATTCCAAATTTTGAGGTTCTTTTTCAACAGCTATTACGGTTGCTTCACCTTTAACTTCATCAAGTTCAATTACTTTCCAAGATTGAACATCTGTATAAAGTTTTTTATTAAAATATTTTTCCATTGTTTTAACCTTTCATTATTTGTTGTTGATAAAGTTAATATAACATAGAAAAATTACTTGTCAAGAGAAAAATTTAACAATTATAATAAACTTTCATAAATTTACCATTTGGTAATGGATAATATATATAGCCAGCATAATCATCACCAGAATAACCACCATTAACCTGCTGGTCAACATATTCATATGTGATAAATTTATATTCATCAGGTGTTTCTTCTAAAAATAAATCATTATATTCTTGTTTATCACCTACTGGGTTATCAACAATTTCATATAATTCTTCTATTGGAAGTTCTTCAACTCCCAAAAATTTTGGACAACCATATTCATCTTTTTCTGTATCACTAAAAATTTCTCGTTCATTCCAATGCCCAAATTGTCCACCAACATCTTTCATATGTTGTTCAGCTAACCATAAAAATAAGTTATTTAAAAATTCTTTATCCATTAGTTATTCTTTCCTTTGCAATATCAAAATAATGTTTATCTAACTCAATACCTATAAAATTTCTATTAGTATTTTTACAAGCAATACCACACGAACCTGCCCCCATACAACTATCTAAAACTGTTTCACCTTCATTTGTATAAGTTTTAATAAGCCATTCTAAGCATTCAATAGATTTTTCTGTTCTATGTTTAGCAATACTTGGATGAGGTTTAGCAAATTTCAAAATGCTTGTTGGATATTTTTCTGTTGAACCTTTACGTTCATCGTCAACTGCTTTATAATAACCATAATTTTGATTTATTGTTTCTTTTGTTTTATAAGCAGTTCCTTTATCGTGAGATGGTTTTCCTTGAATAAATTGAGGGTTATATGTTGGCAATTTTTTATAAAAAATTGCAATTTGTTCGTGTTGTCTTAAAGGCATTCTTTTAGCATTTAAAAAACCACTTGTTAAAACTTTATTCCAAATTAAATCATATCTAAATAATTTACGATTTGAATTTACTAAATCAACATAAAAAATTCCTTGACCAAATAATGCAATACATCCATTATCTTTAATTATTCTTTCATATTCTTTCCACAATGGTTCAAAAGGAATTTTAATATCTGATTTATTTTGTGTAACTTCATAAGGTAAATCAGAACAAATCATATCAATTGATTTACTTTCAATTGTTGGTAATATTTTTAAACAATCATCATTATATAAAATCATTATTTTAAAAATTCCTTTATATCTAAATTATATTTTATTGAATCAACTAAATGTATTTTTAATAGATATAATAAGTATGAAGCACAGGAAGAACCACGACCAACTCCAATTACCCAATCATTTTCTATAATTTTATCGGAAAAAAAGATACAAAATCTTAAAAATTTTTCAAATCCTTTTTCTTTATAAAGTTCTAATTCTTCTTTAACTCGTTGTCGTTCAATATCTGTTTGACAAAGATTTAAAAAATATTCTTCTAAATTAATATTATCATATCTATCGGGATAAAACCAAAAATTTTTTCTTTCTTCCACACTTAATAATTTTTCTGGTAATGTATATTGTATATCATCAAAATTTTCATAAGAAAATTTATTAAATAATAAAACATCTTCATTATTATATGGAAATAAGATTTCAGATGGTATTTCTCCATTATATAATAATTCTATTAATGCATCTACACAATAGACAACATTACCATCATTATCAATAACTCTATTTCCTAAATTAATTACTTTATTTTCTGTCATTCATTTTCTTAAAAAAGTTTTCTTCTTCTAATTCTTCAATTTCATCCATATCTAATGTTCCTGATGCAATTCTTACATCAATTTCATTAGTATAATATTCAAGTATCATATTCATTGAATTTAAAATATCAGATGAAACTATATTTTTTTTAACAGAAGATAATTGTTCTTCTAATTCTTGTCTTTTATTAATAAGCTCTATATTAGATAAATTTTTCAATTTATCTGTTTCAAAGAAAATCATTGTCATTTTATTCTCCTAAATTAATTGAAATTCTGGTGAATATTCTTGATTATGATTGTAAAATTGTATTGAGAAAATGTCAATATTTTTATTATAAATAGGTTCAAATGTTACTTCAAAAAATACAAATTTTTTACCAGTCCAATATTTTCCATCACGTTCTTGTTGATTTAAATTAGATAATGATACAACATTTGTATTTGGTATTGAATAAAATAAATCAAGTGTTGGATAATATCTATTTTTCCATTCAATTAAAGATTCATTTTCTTTATCAAAAAAATAGATATATGGCTTTGAATTTATATCTCTAACATCATAATCTAAAATATAAGGTAAAACTATTTCTTCACCATAACCAACCGATTCATTTAATTCTGGTTTATACATCCAAGGAGTATCAATATAACTAATAAAATGAACAACACCATTTTGAATAATGAATTCACTTCCTTTATTCCAATCTAATTCAAAAATAATATTTTCTTCTAATTTATTAGTACCTTTTTCATAAACCAAATAATTTAAATAATCAACATCTGTGTTATTAAATTGTTGCCATACTCTAACTAATTGATAATTTGTACCATTAATAAACCCTTCAACTTGAATTGGTGTTTTTGTTGGGTCAGTTTCTAATACAGCATATACATCTAAATAAACTTCTTCCCCATTAAATTCTGTATAATAAGTTTTTCGTTCATTATCCCATTTAATTATAAATTTTTTAGATGTATCAATTCCATTTATAATAACTTGTGTTGCTACATCATAAACAACATTTAAATTATTATTCTTTTCAACAAAAATTTGAGTATTTAAAGCATCTCTAATACCTGTTACTGATGCAGGTACAATATTTAAAGAACTATCAGGAATAAAATACCATCTTCTTGTTCTTTCATCTTGTAATACTTCAATATTTTCTTTTGTATCTGATAAAACTGTTTGTGTTTCAATATTTAATAATTGATTATCAGCAGCTTGTGTTACATAAATTTTATTTTCATTATTTAAAATATAAAGATATTCAATTAATTCATTTTGAAAAGTTTTTTGTTCTTTAAAAATAGGTGTTCCAAAAGGTACAATTTTTAAAGTTTCTATTTCATAATACATTGAATCATTTAAAAATTCTATATAAATTTTTTCATTAAAAGAATTAATATAATATTTTTTACCATCTATCCAATCATTACCTAATGTTGAATTAGGTTGAATTGGAGTATTTCCATATTCAGTAACCCAACCAGTTGGTGAAGTTTCTGATTGTTTAATAAAAGTTTTATTTCCATTTATATGATAAGTGTTTGAATCACTATTAACTTCTTGTAATTCTTTATAATAAACTGAATATATATTATTAAAATCTTGTTTAACAGTTCGTTTCCAATGATAAGAATCTGTTGAATTAAAATTTAATATATGTTTTAATAAAATTTTATCAAAGCAATTTAATGTACAAATATCTAAACGAGGTTTTGTATTAATATCATATTTGCTATTTAATGGTTGATAAGCAGTTTCTGTGTCAAAAGAGTTTTTCATTTCATTATATTCAACCATATATTCATTATTAATATAATAAAAACATTTTAATGCATTTTGACCTAACCCTTTAATAACATTAATTGTAAATTCTTTTTGAATAACATTTGAACCATTAGATGCTTCAACAATAAAAGAGTAAGGTTTAATTTCTTGATATTCCAGAACCCCATTTATTGAACCAGTTGATAAAAATGATAAACCCGCTGGTAAATTTCCACTAACAATAGTATAATTTACTGTTTTTTTAGAATTAGTTTCTAATTGAATATATACATTATTTCCAATAGCAATATTCCCTAATAAAGATTCAGAAACCCATTCAATTTTATTATTTTCTGAAATTACATTCGTATTAATATAAAAATCACGAGAAACTGTATAATCTCCATTAGTTACATTAATAGTAAAATTCCAAGTATCCGTATAACGAGTTGATAAGCGACCTGTAATTTTACCTGTGTTTTCATCTAAAGATAAACCAGGTGGTAAATTATCATTACCTGATGTTGATAAAGTATAAGTTATTGGTAAACCATTCGGGTCATACGCTTTAACAAATAAATTAGAAGATTCATCATATTCTAAAACACCTAAAAAACCTGCTTCAGTAATCCAAATAGGTTCATTTAATGATGATAATTTAACAACTTTTATACTAAAATCTTTTGTTAAGATAATATTATCATCACGGCGAACACCAATTGTAAAATAAAATGTTTTTTCTTTATCTTGTTCATCAACTATTCCATAAATTAATCCAGATTTATTAATTAATAAACTTGGTGGCATTTCGCCAGATATTTTAAAAAATTCTTCATTTCCTTGAGCATTTAATAATTTCATTTGTAGTGAAACGTAAGATGTTTCTGAATATTCAAAATATGTTTCTGGCATATCCCAATCGGTTTGTTTATTTAAAATAGTAATTCCAAACCATCTGTCTGAATGTTCATCTTCATTTTCAGCTCTTAATGTAAAATAATAAGTTGTTTCTTCATTAACAATTGGCAATTTACCAGTTGTACTTATTAATTGATACTTTCCTGGTTCAACATAAACTAAATCCATATTTAATGGATATTCTCCTGCTATTTTTTTGATTATTGAAGTTGTTGGTTCAACCTGTATAAAAATATTATTAACAGGTGCTTCTTCATAATCTTTTAATAAAATTCCTTGTGCAGTTATCCAATTAATTGCCATTTAATATCCTAATTATAATTTACTTAAATTAATTAAATTTTGAATTTCTTTTTCCATATCTGAATCAATTTCTTGTGATTGGTTTGAACAATCTTCATCATTTAAATTAATAATTGTTGAATTATCATCTAAACCTTGTTCCCAAGAAAATGTTGGAACTAAAGGTTTCATTTCATCATATGATTTTTTTACTGTATTAACAGCATCTGACATATCATATTCTGAAAAACAACCTGCTTTCATTGGTTCTACTAAATCATTTAATTCAGATGTATTTGATAATTCAACACCATCAATTAAACAATCATAAACATCAATTGTTAGCGGATTGATTCCATCATTAAATGCAATTAATTTTTCCATAACTTTATGTAATTCAACATCATCTTTAGCATCTTCGTGACACCATTCCATTATTCTCATTAAAAGAGGAAAAGAGATAACTATTTTTTTATCAGATTTATCTGACATAATTGAATTATTTGATGATTGTAGTGGTTCTGATGACCCATATTGAGTAACAATTTCTTCAAACATTATTATATTCTCCTATTAATATAATAATATTTATTCCTTTGGATTTGCTTTATAAAGTTTGTTTGTATTTATTAAATACAAACAAAGGGGATAAATGATGGCAGATACAAGTAAATTACCTATTTCACGTGTTGATGAATTAATTGATAAATTAAATGAAATTAATAACAATTTTAATATTATTAATAATAAATTAGATTCAATGAAATATGTTATTGAATCAGGTTCTAATGAAAATAATACTCAATGGTATCGTAAATGGAATGATGGTTGGATTGAGCAAGGTGGAATATATAATTATGGTTCATTTATTAAAGATTTAGGTGGGGCTAATATTAATTTTTTAATTAATTTTTCAAATGTCAATTATCAAATATTTGCTACATCTTTTAGAACAGATAGAGATAATGAAGGTAATGGTTTAGTACAGCAATGATGGGATTTTATTCATTTAAAAATGATAGTGTTAAAATTCGTTGGTATATTAATAGCACTTATAATGAATCAATCCAAATGGCTAACTGGTATGCTTGTGGATATTAAAAAGAGAGGATTAATCCTCTCTTTTTTAAGCATTAGTTGAGCCTAAACCACCAACTCTTACACCTTCTGATTCATCATCATAAGTAATTCCATATGGCAAGAAAATACCTTGACAAAATGCTTTTCCTGCATCTAAATGAAAATCTTTATCACCATCATTTTGAATTTTTACCCAAATATGACCTTCATTATTTTCATTATTATAATAATCTTCATCAATAACTCCAATAGAGTTACCCAATCTTAATGAATATTTAAAACCAAGTCCTGATTTTGGAAAAATACCAAGAAACCAACCATTATCAACTTTACATTTTAATCCTGTTGGAACTTTCATAGATTCACCAACTTTTAAATCAATATCAAATGGAGTTACAATATCATAACCTGCTGAACCTTTTGTTGCTCTTGTTGGAATTTTAATGATTTCATTAAGCATTTTATCATCTAATGAAAGATAATCTTTATGCCATTGTTTTAAACTAATTTTTTCAAATTTACCAACTCTAATTGTCATATATATTTCTCCTTATAAAAAATAAACCTATTAAATTAATAATAGGTTTATTTTTATATAATTTCAATATTTTTTATTTTTTTCTTGATTTAGATTTAGCTGATGCAAAAACTTCAGGATAACATTCAGTAACAGTTTTATCTTTATTAAATGCACCTGCAAAAACGCCATCTGTTTCTGTTAAATCATATTGATATGCTAATGCTTCACCATCAAATGTTTCAATAATATTTCTAACAATTTTTCTTGCATATTTTGTTGATGAATCTGCTAACTTAGTAATTGTAATATAAGCAGTTCCAGCTACTGTTGCATCAGTTTTGTCAACTAACATAACAATACCTTGACGATTTTCATCAGCAGAAGCAGAAACTAAATATTTATTAAAACCTGTTTGTTTAATAATTTTACAATCTTCAATTGCTCCACCACCTAATGTATATTCTGTCCAATAAGTAATTAATGTATAAGCATCCCAATTAGCAGAATCAGCAGAAAAATCATCAGTTGATGTATGTTCAGTTTTACAAATATAATTTGAACCAGCATTAGAAACTTTATCACCAACGTGATATAATGTTGATGCTTTCCAAGCAGCAGGAGTAGCTTCAACAGCTAAAAATGATGATTGTGAATTTGCTGTTTTACAAACATAATATTTTGAACCATTTTTAACTTTATCACCAACATTATATTGAGTATTAGCAACCCAAGCAGATGGTTCAGCATCTTGTTCTAAAAATGCGTGAATTTTAACTTTTTCAAAGTTTTCTGTTTCAGCATCGAATCTTTTTTCGGCATTAAAAAATCCAAAACCAGCAAGAGGTCTTCCCATAAAATTCTCCTTAAATAAATTATACAGATAACAATTTATTTTATTATCTTTAAATATTTATTTAACTTAATCATATTTTCCAGCTTTGTAAACAGTATCTGCTCTGGAACTTATTACTTTTGCAATTCGTGTTAATACTTTTACAACATTTTCAACATAAGTCATATGTTCATCGCTTTCTTTAGAAGAAACTTGATGGGTTTGAGAATAATTTCTAATATGAGAATCCATACGTTGAATACATTCATTTAATGTTTTTATTGTTGCATTAATAATGCTTAAATATGCTTGTTCTTTATTCATTAAAATATCCTTTTTAGTTATTTACTATCTTTCTTTTGTTGATAATAAAGGAATATTCATATTTAATAATTGATGCCCTGCAATCATTTTGAAATATTCATCATTCTCTAATATGGTTTGTTGAGGGATAATTTTAATATTCAAATTTTCTTGAATATAAGAAATATAAGAATCTGTTTTTAATCTTGATTGAAATAATTTTTCATTTACATCTTCAGGTATTAATACTTCTAAATCATTTTTTGCATATAAAGGTTTCATATTTTTAACAAAACTTAAAGCTCGTTTAATTCCATATGTATGTGCTTCAATATTATCAGTATTTTGTATTTTAAATCCTTCTTGTAAATAAATATCATTTTTATCACTTAATAAAACAATACCAACATCACTATTATTATAATGTGTTTTAACTTTTGTATAAACTTTCATAATTCCTCACAATTAAATTTGAATATCATCTAAACCTGCACATTGTAATTTTGTTAAATTACTTAATTGCCAATTTTTTGTTTCAAATCCTTTAGATAAAGAAATAAATTTATTTCTAACCAATGCAATTTCATTAATAATTGTTTGCATTGCTAATACTTTATCATCACTATCAACATACTGTTTTATATCAGTTGATGTTAATTGTCTTTTTGAATGTTCCTGAAGTTGTCTGTAAATAGAACCTCTTAAACCATTTAATTTATTTGTAAAATAAGCTAAAATTGCTTCTAATTCTTGTAATTGAGAAAATCTAATTTCAAATAATGATGGCAATTCTGCAATACATCTATTTAATTTTCCTTTAATTTTAATTTCTTCACGAGCAATTTCATATTCTTCATTAAAATGATTTAATACATCTTCTAATTTAGTTTCATCTTTTTTAATTAATTTAAAATATTCCATTTTTACCAATCTTCCTCTGGTTCATCATATTCATCTAATAAATCTTCACGATGTTTTTCAATTAATTTTGATAAAAATTCATCGTCTTCTTCTTGAGCTGTATCTTTAATTAATCCAACATCTCCATCATTATTATAAACATATTCAAGCATAGCTAATGCTGCTTCTTCTCTATCTTTAATTTGAATGAATTCTTTTAAAATATTCCAAATATAATATATATCTTCGTCTCTCATAAAAAATCTCCTATAATAAACACATAATAATTTATCATCACTTTAAATAAAAATCAAAAATAATTATCTTTGATATTTCCGAATTTTTGAAGCCCGTTCTTTCCATTGTTCATATACGCTTGGTTTTTTAGTATATTCATCCCACCAAGATTTTAATTCATTTTCACAATCATATTCATAATCAGCTTCTCTAATCATTCTTTCACATTTTTCTAAAATAAATTTTATAGCATTAATTCCCATTAATTTCTCCTTTATTTAATGTTAAATGATAATATATCAGAAAAAATATATTGTCAACAAAAAAGGTGGGTTATAACCCACCTTTATTTTACTGAATCATTTTAGCATTTTTAATTTTAGAAGTAATTTCCATCATTTGATTCAAACCAACCGCATCCCAAGGATTAGCTTTTCCATCTGAACCACCACTAATAACCATTGTATCAGGGAATTTAACATTTGCTAACTGTTGAGCAACACCGATGGCAGTTTCTTTTTCAATAGTTGCTTTTTCAAGTGGAGTTAAACCAGCAGCAACTTTTTGTTTTGCAACTTCTGCTTCTGCTTTACCTTTTTCAGCAATCTTTTGAGCTTCATATTTTGCTTGTTCAGCTTCTAATTTTGCAACTTCTGCTTTCTTTTGAGCTTCAACAACAGCGGTAATTTTTGCAACTTCTGCTTGGGCTTTAGCTTCAGCAATTTTTGCTTTACCTTGTTCTTCAGCTGTAATAGCATCCTGCTTTGCTTTTTCGGCATTTGCCATAGCTACAACTTTATTTTGTTCAGCGTCTTTCTTACGGGCAATCAAATCATCAATTTTTGCGTCATATTTGAAGTCATTAACAACAAATTGAAGAATTTCAATGCCGTAATGTTTAAGTAAAGAAGGTTTTTGGATAACAGGATTACCATTTTCATCATAAACTACACGAATTTCCTTTTTCTTAAATTTTGTTCCATCAGTATCAACAACTTCAACAGTTTTTGTAGATGTTTTAAAAATACCTTCTTTTAATTGTTGCATAGCTAAATCTGAAAAGACAGCACGACCAGAAGCATAAGAATCTTCAGCTACCATATATGTTGCAGTATTAGATAGAGCTTCACTTACATTACGAACAATTAAATCTCTTTCAACATTCGCATAATTTCCATAATCTCTATGTAATTCTTTTTGTTTTTCAGGATTTGAAGGCATCTTAAATTTAACAGTACCAATAACTTGTGCAACTGAACCATCATTAAAACGAACTTCTAATTTCTGTTTTTCAAAATCAATATCTTCAGATACTGGATAAGTGGTAATTGAACCAAAACCTTGCCAATATAAACCAGCATCATTTCTTACTGAAATTGTTCCAGACATTGCTGCTTGTTTAATTTGATAATTACCAAAAGTGTTTGTTTCAAATAAAGAAGCAGAACAAAAAATTGCAACTACTGCTCCAATAATTCCAAAAATTCCCACAAATTGTTTAATCATTATTTTTCCCCTTTCATAAATTTTTCAATAACATTTTTTTCTTTTTCAAATTCTGGATATTTTGATACAAAATCTTCATATTCTTTATACATATCCATAAATTTTTTATTTTCAAGTAACTTCTGATTAAAATTTTCTTTAGTTACCCAATTTTTATAACGACAGATACCAAAACTAACGATACCTATTGTCAAAAGAACACAAAAAATACTAAATGGCATTATTAATTTCCTTTAAAAATAAACTCATCAAATTGCTTTGATGAGTATAAGATATATTAGAAAAAAATATTTGTCAAGAACTTTTTTATTCTTTATTACCTTCTTCTGTAACTAATAAAGTTGAAGAAGTGGCATTTACATAATCTTTCATAATCATATCATAATCTTCATTGGTAATATCTTTACGATATTTTTTGAAAATTTGTTCACCTGTATGTAGTGAATAATATGCAACCCAAGAACCTTCTTTTGAAAGAATATATTTTCCTTTAAACATTAATTGTTCAGCAAATAATTCAAATAATCCTGAATATGGGTCCATACCACTATCCCAAGGGATATTAAATTTTACATCTTGAAATGGTTGTGTATATCTTGTTTTTCTAACAGTCGCTCTTACTTTAATACCTTTAACATCAGTAGTTTTTTTACCATCTTCATCTTCTTTTAATTTATTTTTTGACATTGCTATAACAATAGATGGTGTGAACTCAAGACCTTTACCACCTGCAATAACAGCATCAGGATTAAATAAATCTTGTGATGCATAAGTATGTTGAGTACATAACATACCAATTGGTTCTGCTCCACAAGAAGCCATAAAATTACGACAAATTGAATAGATTTGTTTTTGTTTACGACCTAAATCGCCTTTCATATCTCCATCTTCAAATTGCTTTTGTTCAGTTGGTGTAATTGCCATACCTAATGAATCAATAATAATTAGAACTTTAGGTCTTTCATTATATGGCATATCTGAATATTCTTTTTTATATCCTTCAATAAAATCAGACATAATACCTGCAATTTTATCTAAAATAGATGCACGATAATATAAACAATATCCATCTGGGTCAAAATTAAATGCTTCAACCCAATCTCTATCTAAAGCATTTTCTGTATCTATAATTAAAGGTAATACATTATTATCTTGACACCATTTAGCAATATTACCAATAGCAATATATGATTTACCTGTTCCAGAATCACCAGCTAATAATGTCATTTTACCTTCAAGCGGAAATCCTTTATAAAAATCACCAGAAACTCTAAAATTTAAAGCATAGTTTCCTGTATGTATCCAAGTATCTGGATTACTAAAACCTGCTGAAATACCATCAACATTTTTTAATGCACTTTTTTGAAATTTACTAATATCAATTGGTCTCATATAATATTCTCCTTAGTTAATAATTAAATTATAATTTATTTCGGGAAAATAAAACAATATTATTTTCCCCGACTTATTAATTTTGATTAGTTATTTGTTTGAATATTATATTTTCCTAAAATACTATTAATAACATCTTTTGGATTTTCACCACTTACTGCTTCAGTATGTTGAGAAATAATTTGTGGAGCAGTCATAGTTGGTTGCTGAACAACAGTTTGTTGAACAATAGGTTGTTGAACTGTTGTACTAACAGTTTCTTGAACAAATTGTTGTACTTGACTTGTAGGTATTTCTCTTGCTTGAGTAGTAGCATTAGTATTTGATTTTAAATCTTTAATATTACCATCTGCATCAAAAAATACATTATTTGGTTTAAAAAATTTACTCCATTTTACAACATCATAAGGTTCAGAATTATATGATGCTTCAAACATTTCCATCATAACATTTTCTTCTTCAGCAGTTGGTCTTTTAAAAATAAAATTCTTTAATACAAATGGTTTATTAATTTCTAATGCAGTTTTTTCATCATTAGTTAATGAAGAATTTGCTCTTGCCCATTGAGAAATTGAATAATCTTTAAACTCTTTATTACCAGATTTTTTACTTGTAACTGATAAAATAAAATCTAAACCGTTTTCAGGGTCAGTTGGCATACAATTAATACCCATTTGTGGATTTAAGAAAGTCTTAATAGCATTAAATAAATCTTCGCCAATATAAAAACGATAAAGTTTATTTGGTTCTAATGCTTTATTATTTTCATATCCACTTCTTACAAAACCTTGAAATACATAAGATTTTCTTCTAGCAAATTTATAATATAATGCTTTTTCTTCATCAGTTTCACCCCAAAATCCTTTAATTCTTTTTTGAATAACATCATCTTCAGATTTATATAGATAATCTTCTGGTAAATCACTATAAATTACTTCATCATATTTTAAATTAAATGCTGGAACATCTACGAAACATCTATTATATATTACTTGACCATTAGCTTGCTTTACTGATGGAAATTCAAATGTTCTTGTTCTACGTTCACGCCAAAACACATCATTATCTTCACCATCATTAATAAAACGAATGGTTACGGTATCACCTGCTTTTAATGTATTAAATGGGAAAATTGTACCACCAAGAGTTGATGTATTAGATTCTGCTTTTGCAACTTTAGCGTTAATTTTTTTTCTTAATTCTTCAATTGTATTCATTTTTCTCTCCTAAATGCTTGTCTATTTGCTTGTCTATTGTGCGTTTCTAAAAAAATTCTATTAGCTTTTCTAAATGCTTGTCTGTAAAAATTCTATTAGCTTTTCTAAATCCCCACAATACGTATTTATCAAGGATTTTCTTGATATTTGAATAATATCACAAACATTAAGAGGTATGCAAAAATAAAAAATGATTCTTTTTAAAAGAATCATTTTTTCATATTAAAAAAACATTTCAGCTTTTCGTTGTCTCATTTTTTCACGAGCAATTGCTTCTTTCTTTTTACGTCTTTTCTTTTCAGAATTTGATTCAAAAAATCTTTTCATCTTTAATTCTTTTAATAAAGGTGCAGTTTCGTGACGTAATCTATTTAATGCTTTTGTAATATCATTATCTATAACATAAATGACATTTCCAGATTTTTTTGGATTATATGTTTTCATTTTCCCTCACTAATTATAATTTATTTAATTTTGTTAATACTTTTTTATCATTTTTAAAATAATCTCTTAAATAATCTAATACTAACGGATTATCTAAAATATATTTTTTAAATGAGTTTGTTCCAATGATACTATCATTATCATTAATGGAGTTTATCAAATTATCAAGTTGTTCGTCAATATTATTAACTTCAATTTTATTAGATTTATTTTGAACTTCTTTTAAATTTTCTTCAATTGTTGTCAATTTATCAATAAGTGTATTATCTTTTAAATTATTTTGTAATTTAATAAATTCTTCATTTAATTTATTAATAGTTATTTTACTATTTTCATTTACAACCTTTTTTAATGAATCAATTTGATAATCTGAATCTTGCTTTATTGCATTAAAAACAGGTGAAAAATCAATATCTTGATTATTATTAATTTTTTCTATTGGCTTCATATCCAAGAGTTGATTAAGTTTTGTTTCAATTTTATTTAATTCATTTGTATCATAATTTATTTGATTATTATTTATAATTTTAATTTCATCATCTAATTTTGAAATCCAATCAGAAGTAATCATTAAATACATTGCTAATGTATCAAATACCGTCATTATCATTACAATAAAAATTATTATGGCTGTATCATTATCAACATTAAATAATTTTGCATAATATTTTAAATGGGCTAATGTTGGAGCTTTTTGTTCAGCCGTTAATTGTAAATTTAATATTTCTTGATTTAATTTTGTAATTTCATTTTGTTTTTGTCTATTATCATCATATAATTTATCTGTAATTTTTTGCTGTTCTTTTTGTAAATTAACAGCTTTTGTTACATAACCCATTTCTGTATATTTGTCTAATGCTTTGTTATTAAATTGATTTAATTGTTGATTATTAATTAAAATAGCATCATTTAAAATTTTAATTTCAGTTTGTTTTTGTTTTATTTCCATTTCAATAGGAATAATTTCTTGGGTTCGTTGAGAATGAGCATTAGACATAAAACCAAAAATACCCATTGCAGATAAAGTAATGGCAACTAATAACATACAGACACCAGGAATTTTTTGATATAATTTCATTTTATCCCAATAATGGTGTAAATCATAAATTAAAACAACACGACCCAATTCAATAACTGATGCAATAAACATTGTTACTGATGCAGCTGAAATAAAAACATTTCCCATACCTACAACTGTACAATATCCAGAAACTATTGAAATTAACAATGAAACAATCATTGTTATTAAAGCTGACCATTTAATTTTTTTCATTTATTTTTCTCCAATAAAAAACACTTATGAAATATAACATAAGTGTTTTTATTTATACAATTTAAATTTTTATTATGCAATTACACCACGAGTTTTAAGTTGGGCTAAAAATGCATTTAATTCTGTTTTTAATCCTTCTGCATCAGCTCCTGCAAAATCAGCAACAGAAGGAGCAGTTCCATTCATTAAAGAAGTTGAAGCAGGTAATGCACTTGTATCGGCTTTTTCTGCTAATCCTTCTGTTAAAGCAGATGTAGTTGCATAATTAGATAATGCACTTGTATCAGCTTTATTAGATAATTCAGTTTTTGTTGCATATTTACCATCAGCTTCAGTTTTTGTATATGCATCTGTAATACCATATCCAGATAAAGTTGTTGCAGTATCAGCTTTATCTTCTAAACTGCTATTTAATTCTGTTTCAGTAACATATTCTGAAGGAATAGATGTTAAAAATCCAGAATCATTTGTTAAATCACTTGTATTTGTAGGTAATTCAGATTTCAAAGCATAATTATTTAAATCAGATGAAACCAAATAATTACCTTTAGCTTGAATTCCTAATTGGTCTAATGTTTTATTACCTGATAATTCAACTGAATTAATTTGTGGTTTATTAGATAAAGATGCATAATCAGTTGGTGTAGATGAACCACCTGTTCCACCAATATATGCTAATGAATTATAATCAGAAACACCATTAAATAATTTAATTAAATTTGTATCAGTTTCATAAGCCATAATACCTTTTGATAAAATTGGATTAAAACTTGTCCAATTTGCTTTTGTATCTTTTAATACATATTTAATATCAATTCTTTCTGTCATATAATTATTCCTTTAATTTATTCAATAACATTACGTGTTCTTAATTGAGCTAAAATTGCATTAATTGCACTAATTAAACCTGGAATATCTGTAACTGTTTCTGCACTAATATCGGCAACAGTAGGAGCTTGTCCAGCCATTAATTGATTTCCTTGTGGAATATCTTCAACATCAGCTTTATCTACTAATTCTGTTTTAGTAGCATAAGTTGTAGAAGCTGATGCAGTTGTTAAATAAGAATTCAAAGAAGTTTGAGTTGCATATTTATTATCAGATTCAGTCTTTGTATATGCATCTGTAATACCATATCCAGATAATGTAGTTGATTTAACTGCAAAATCTCCTTTAGCTTGAATTCCTAATTGGTCTAATGTTTTATTACCTGATAATTCAACTGAATTAATTTGTGGCTTATTAGATAATACAGAATAATCAACAGTATCAGAAAAATATTCTAAATCATTGTAATGACTTACACCATTACCAACTTTCATTCTATTTTTATCAATTTCAATACCAACTTCACCTTCAGCTAAAATTGGATTATTAGCAAACCAATTTGCAGATGAATCGTGTCTTAATTGAATTTTAGTTGCATTTTCATTAGCCATTATTTACTCCTTATAAAAGTTCAGTTACTGTTACTAATGCTTCAGCAGTTTCTAAATCAGCAATTGGACCTTTAACTACTAATTCTTTTAATTGCCAACCTAATGGATTTCCTGATGGAGTTTTAGTATTATCAAAATAATTAGCAATAACAGTATAATCATCAACTAATACCATAGCAATTAAACGTTTAATTGCTTTTGTTCCTTTAAAGAATACTCTGCCATCTCGTGTTTTAAAAATTTCCTCATCTTCTTCATAATCAGAATCAGCAACTTGAACACATAAACCATCTGGTTGACTATAAGCAACTTTAAATTCTAATTTTGTTGGTGGAGTAATATGATTTGCACCAGTTGTTTCAACTTCACCTAAATAATCTAATCCTCTTTGTAAATTTAAGCACATTTGATTATATCTAACCAATCCACGAGCTTTAATTTTATATTGTTCTAATGTTTCACCTTCAACTGGTTGTGTAGAAATATCAAAATCAGAATAATCAGATACTTTTTTATTATCTAAAAATCCTTTTTCTTCATTTGTAGAACCAGCAGCATTAGCTACAGATACACTATAAATTTTTGTTCCTTGAATCATTTTACTTTTTCCTTATAAAATATATTTTATAAAAATATTTATTAAATGTTAAGCTCCGCCCCCATCAATATTAGTTTCCATTTTAGTAAGACGGGCATCTAAATCTGAAATTGTTTTTAATATTTCTTGATAATTTGTATTAATAGTTGATAATAAATTATCAATTTCTGTTTTTGTATATACACTTAATTGTTCAGCAGTTACATTATGTGGGTTATTTGTATTATTTTTATGAGATGTTAAATCATTATTAATATTAGTTTCTGCTGTTGATGCTCTTAGTTCTTCTGATTGAATTTCAGATAAAAGAGAATTTTCTGCTCTAATTGCTCTTTGTGATTCTTCAATTATTTCGCTATGTAATGTATCATATTGATTTTGTATAGTTGTATCAATTTCATCAGTTACAATTTTTAATTTTTTTGGTGTAATATATCTAAAATCATCTGTTCCTGCTGTTACTTCTGCTTGAGTTGCAATTTCAGAAACACCTTTTCTTGTTTCAGTTGCATCATATACATTAATAGTATCTAACATTTTATCTGTTTCAGATTTTGTTAGATAAACATTATTTCCAGCTTTAATAGTTCTTTGAATATCAAAATCTTCTAATGCTTTATTATTAATTAATTCAACACCATTAATTGATGGTTTATTATAAGTTAAATTATAATCAATAATAGCTGTATTAAATTCAGCAGAAATAATATTATTTTCAATTTTAATATTTTTACCAGCTGTTAATTGATTTTGTTTAGAATCAAGAGCGTCACTAACAGTTTCATTATTATAATTAATATCATTAGCTGTTAGAATAACATTTCCAATTTTACCATTAACTGAAGTAACAGCATCTGAATTATCAACTTTTTGCCATACACTATCACCAGCAACTAACCAATCGCCCGTATTAAAAGATAATCCAAATTGTTCTCCTGCTGTTGAAACAATCCAATATTGACCTTTTTTTGTTGGTACTAATGGTAATTGAGGATTATTATTTTTAGCATCCCAGACATCTTGAAATTGTAAATTACCTAAAATAGAATCATCTAATTCTTCTAATGGTACTTTTCCATTATCATTTAAATGAGCATAATTACCAGCAGGTTGAATACCATAATCAGCTAATGATTTATCACCTTCAACAACAACTTTATTAATTAATGGTTTATTGATTAATTCATTATAATCTATATAATTTGTGTATTGGAATAACTTTACCATTTTTATCCTTGTAATTCACCTAAATCTTCTAATACTTCAATACCTGTAAGAATAATATCTTCAGCATTTCCACGACAATATAAATATGTTGGTATAATTTCAAATGATGCAAAACCAGAAACATTATGATTAACAATTGGTAAACACATTTCATCAATTAATGTTGGTTTTTCATCAGAATTCAAACCGTAAATATTTACTTTACCATTAACCATTATATTTGGCTCTATTTGCTGGTTAGAAACTAAACTATTTAATTTTCGTACAACATATAATCTATTTGGTTTAATTCTCCATTGATATTGTTGTAAACTCATTCTTTATCCTTTAAGTATATCTTTAAATATTTACTTAAAAATAAAGTGTTATAAAGGTATAAGCATAAAGTATTATATTAACAAAAAAGAGATAAATTTCTTTATCTCTTTTTAATATATATTTTGTTTTCTAATAAATGTTTACCTTGTTGAACAATTTTTATCATTGAACCTTTATATTTCATATCTTCTTTATTCAATGATATATAAGAATGTTTACCAATGTCTATTTTAAATAATCTTTTATCAATCCATTTTGGCTTATTTTTCATTGGTATCATATATGATGCAACATAATGTTTTAAACGAAATTCTTTTGCCAAATTTTTAAACTTAGGATTTAAATACATTTTATAAGCATCTTGTTGTATTTTATTCCATACTTGTAATTCTTTAGGAACAGGAATTTTTGTATTATTTGTCCAACAAAATTGCCATTTCTCAAAAATAACATCACATAACGATTTAGAAGGTTTATCATATTGCCTATTATAAACAACATATGTTGATGCTATTCGGTCTTCAAGTGAGGAACCCCTATTTTCGTGGTACATATTCAAAGCAAGACACACCACATCTTCCTGCTTATCTTTCCTCAACGCCTTTATTTCGGTTAATATTAAATTTTCTTTTTCAAGAATATCTAATATTTCTTTTTTCTTTTGAGTTTGAAGGTCACTTGTTTGAATATTACTTTCCATCTGTAACCCATTAAAAGTATGTGCATACGATGATGAATACAACAATGGAGTTGAAAAGATACATAAAAACAAAACAACAAACCCAAGTTTTTTTAATATTCTCATTTAACCTTTTTAAGTTGTTGTAAATTTATTTACTTAATTTATATTATCAAAATGAAAAAGTCAATAACTATTTTGTTTTAATAAGTGGGTAAATATTATTATAAATTTGTTAAAATATAGGATTAATATGCAAAATTCAATTAATATTGACCATAAAAAAGATTTAATTTTCCCTTCATTTGATGGTTCATTATGGGTAAAAAATACAACAAAATGGGAATCAATTAATCAACATTTATATAAAAATGAAAAAAAATTACCAACAAATGATATTGGTATTAATGGTGATTATTATGCAAAATATATAAGATTATACAATTATATTAAATATTCAGAAAATTTTAATGCTCCTAATTGGATTAAAACAAATACAAAAATAACCAAAGAACCATTAGTTTTATTTCCATATAATCAATGTTCAAAAATGACATCATCAACAGTTAATGCAGAACATAGAGCAGAATATATTTTTTATAATGATTTAACATCAACTTTTACATTTAGTTTATATGTTAAAACAGTTGAATTAACAAATATTGCTGTATGTTTAATGGATAATAAAGAAATTTTTGGTGTAAATGTTTTATGTGATATTTCAAAAAATAATGCTACAGTTCAAAAAATTGATACTGATTTTGGAGAAATTCAAATACATAATGGCGGAATTTCCAAAATTAGCGATGATATTTATAGGGTCTATGTTACAGCAAAATTTAAAACATCATTAATTTTAAAATGTATTATTAAATTGTTAGATAAAAATAATAACCCTATATTTTCAACTATTAATGATTCATATGGTATTTTTATAAATGCTGCCCAATTAACAAAATCTGATAATTTATCCCAATATACCTTTACTAATGGTATGTATTCAAGTGTTGCTATTTTACAAACATTATATAAAAAAATAGATGATGAATGGAAATCAACATCAAATGTTATCTATTATTTTGATGAAGCTCCTAAAAATGGTATGGGTTCAGTTGGAGATATTGCTGTTCGTGATGCAATATTAACTGTTGCTCCAACATTTAGAGTTGGAAATAGTAAAAATGTTAAAGATTCTCAAAAATTAAATGGAACTTTATTTTATGATGCTAAAAATGATAGAATTTATGTTCATACAAATAGAGGAAATTATTATTTAGTATATAAATATCCAAAAAATAAAACACACGATGTTTCAATGGCAATAAGTTTATCACAAAAAACTTATCAAACTTATGACAAATATGGCAGAGCATCATATTTTAAAGGTTATAATACTGGTGGTAATTATAACTTTTGGGGAAATGAATTTAGAAGGGATTATTAGTATTTATACCATTATTTTTTAACTAAAATATTTGTTTGTATTTATTAAATACAAACAAAGGGGTTAAATGATGAATGATACAAGTAAATTACCTATTTCACGTATTAATGAATTAACAGAAACATTAAATAATTTAACAAGTAATATAATTAATGTAAATGATAAATTTAATCGCAATTATAATATGATTAAATTAGAAAATGGTTCAACATTATCAAGTTCAAATCCAGAAATTATCAAAGAAATTGTTATAACATCAAAAGGAAGACCAATTTTTTTATCAACTTGTGGAGATGCCAATTCTAATAACAATAGTACATCTTGGTTTAAAATATATTTTTATAGAGATGATTCATTATTATGTCAGCAAACTTGTGTTTCTCCATCAGCTTCTTCAAATAATCCATTTTCATTACAATATTTAGATATAATTCCAAGTGGAACTTATACCTTTAAAGTTAAATATGTTTTAGGTGATGGAATTATTCAATTTACTGAAGAGAATATATATGCACAATCTCCACAATTTATTGTTTATGAAATCTAATTTCTATAAAAAATTTCAGAAACTATACCCTTATAATTTGCTGATTTAATAGTATATTTAAAACGTACCCACATACAATTTAATTGTTTATTAAATTGAAATGTTTCAGCTTCAACTTTTGTTTCATCAGTATATTCTTTTGTTTCTATTGGAAACCAATCTATATCACTATTTTCTTGTGGATTAACTTCAGCTGAACCTTCCATAGTTATTGTTCCTAAAAAATAATCCTTAACAGTTATAGATGCTGTATGAGAATTTGTTTCATCAGCTTTAATTCTTGAAGAAACATAATAGTCATAACGTTGTCCGTCTTCTCTATTGATATAAAAATTATGTAAAAATTTTGAAGGGTCTAATTCAATAGATGGTTTAAAAACATCTCTAAATCCTTCTTCAACAATAATATTAAATATTGGATTCCAATCAACACCAGTATATAACATATCTTCACACCCTTCTGGGTCTTTAGTAATTACTGATGCTTGATATGCAGTTGGTTCAAAATCTCTTAATTCAACTTCCGTTATTGTCGTTTCATATAAACCTTTATATGCATCTAAACACCATAATTTTTTAACTAATTTAGTGTTTAATTTTGGATTTATAATATTTAAAAAGATTTCTCTATCTCTTAAAGGATATGCTTTACGGTCGTGGTCACGAATAGAAAATTGTATTTTATTATCAATACCTTTCCATAATTTAAAATCTGTATTATACATTGGAACATTAAACATACGTGTTTCTCCTGTTTGACCAGATGATAAATTATAATAATATCCTTTTTTTACAAACAAATATATTTTTTGCATACGTTTACCATCCTTATTTAATAATAATATTTATATAAAAAAGAATGATAGCTTTTTATTGCTTTATTGTTTATTATTATAAAAAATTACCTCGTTTCGGTAGACAGGACGACAAAATTTCCAAATAAATTTATTTCCTTGATAAAAACTGGTAAAAGGATACTCCATTTCTTGACAAACATCTGATAATATTCCAACGTTTCCAATACCTTCATTATCATTATTCCAAAACCAGCATAAGCACTTGTTCTTGATGATGTAGTCCCAGTCAATAGGTTCTTGGTAAAATTCCCAATCATCGGCTGCTATCTCATCAGGTTCTAAAAAGTAGCAGTTGCCGTACTCATCTCTGGCGTACAATCCTTTTAATTTAATATATCTACCCTCACGCCAAGGTTTCCGTCTAATCTTTATCCCTTTTTTGAACTCGGGCAACAATTCCTCTAAATATACCATAATTATTCCCCTTCCTTAATTTTATTTGTAATTTCTTTTAATCTTTTTTTATATTCTTTTTTTTGATTAATTTTTTTTATAATTTCTTTTTTCCAATTATAATAATTAATAACTATTTCTATTAAAGAAAATAAAATTAAATATTTTATTCCATAAATACAAATTTCTTCATCATTAAATTTAATTGAATATCCATAAACACTATATCCATCAGTATACCAACATTTAGATATATAAACAGAAAAATATAAATCATCTAATTTTATTGTGTTACATATTTCAGCAGTATATTTTGTATCAGGCATATCAGCTTTAAATTGAGTTTGAATACTTAATTTAGTTTTATCACAATGCCAAAACCGTTTAAAAATTTGCCACCACATTAATCCCACCATAATCTCATTAAACCATTATTATCAAATGATATTTCACTTGCAGTAATATCAACATAATTTTTCGGAGATAACCAATCAATATTTTTTATATCAATATATAATTCATCAATGAAATCTAAATCACCTTCCATAATATTGTTATAATCACTTTCTACAATATATACATTTGTTGGACCAACATATTTAGCAACATTTTTTAACCAACCATAAGTTAATCCAGAATTTCCTTCAATAATAAAGGTATCAGTTAACGAAGAATTTTCTTCATCTCCATAATTAAGTCGCATTTTATTAATTACATTTTCTAAATCTGACATAGATTTAAATTGATATAAATCTTTCATATTATTTTCCTTTTCAATAATATATAATTCTAAAGCTGTTTTAATTGAATATAAAAATTCAAATAACGCAGGAACATTATCTTCATTTATTATAACTATAATAAAATTATTGTCAAATATTATTTGATTAATAGATACTTGAAAAATATTACAAATTCTTTTAATAGATTTAATTATAATTCTTCTAATTATTTGTTTATTAATATTTTTTAAATATAATGAATAATCTATCATTATTTTATTTTTATTTCTGTCTATATTCCAATTCATAAAATTCCTTTATAAAAACTTTTCTATTACGAAATCCTTGATTTTGGGTTATAAATATTTTCATATTAAGGAGAAAAAATGTTAGAAAAATATCCATATTTAACTGAAATATATAATAAAAAATTTGAAACAAAAACAATATGTTTAATTCAATCTGTTTCTAAAAACTATATTTCTTTTTATAATCTTCAAGAACTTAAACCAATGGACATTGAAAAATTTTTTAGATTAGCTGATAACTGGTGGAAAAATTCTTCTAACATTCCTATTTCTCTTTATTATCAAAATATTTTTGAACAATTTGAATATTGCAAACAACACCTCTCTAATAATGATTATATTATAACATCTGGATTTGAAGGAATCAAATTGAAAAATCTTTCAGAAAAGCGTATAAAAAGAAAGATAATACATTTAGATTGAGGTGAATAATGGCTGTATATCCAATTAAAAAATTTGTTTATAAAAGAAAAACTTATAAATTTAAAGAACCTTTAAAAATTTACATTAATGATTTTTTAGCCAATGATTTAAAAACCAAATTTTCAGAATTTAGCATTCCATCTATTAATGATGGATATTCCAGCAAACCAATTGTTGACCACGAAAAAGAAATTAAAAATTATTTAACTTATGTTTTTGATGAATTTTTATCAAAAACAGATGAAGAATTAACTGATGGTGATAGGAAATATAAAAATAAATTTATGAATCTTATTGATTTATCAAAAATAAAATAATTCAGCATAAAACATTATTTTGTAAGATATTTAATAAATATCTTACAAAGGATATATAGATGGCTGATATAAGTAAAATAGATATGGAAAGAATCAATGGATTAATTGATAAATTTAATGAAATAACATTAAATTTTACAAATTTATTAAATAATATTGATTCAAAAATTAATTCAATGAAATATGTTGTTGATGCTTCAACCGATGGCAATAGATGGTATCGTAAATGGAATGATGGATTTATTGAACAAGGTGGAAATATTATTATTAATTTAAATAATGCTGGTAAAGGAACAATTAATTTTTTAACTCCATTTAACACTACAAGTTATATTCCAGTTATAACAGTTTATAATTCTTCTGGTAGTTGGATATATGGATGGATTAAATGGGATTCAAGAACTAAAAATAATTTTACTTATTTTTCATCAGGAAGTAACGTAGGTGATACTTCAAATGGTTCATTTTGGTATGCAAGCGGATATTAATTAATTTGACCAAGAGCAACAATAATTGATAACGCATATGCAATAGCGTGTGATTTTTTATACATATATCCTGAATCTTCTTTTAACCATATTCTATCATTAATAGATTCCCAATCATTTTTAATAACTTCATCAATTAAATATTTTTTTGCAGGTCTAATGATAGCAATAAACATTGCTAATTTTTCAATAGAATTAATTTTCGGTAATTGATTTAATAAAGTAAAATAATTATTAATATGCGGTAATTGTTCAACAATTTCTTTTTTATATAATAAATTCCAATTTGGTTCATTATTAATAATATTTAAAATTTGTTGACGAGAAGTAAATTTATCATAAACAGTATTATGAAGAAAATCTAATTTAATATATCCTAAATCTTCTTCAGCGTGCTTATAATCTATTGAAGCTAAACCTGTTAATCTATCATATGGTATATTACAAAAATAAATTCCCACTCCGTGCGGATTAATTCCTTTATCATTTATTTTAGATGCAGGAATGTGATGCAATTTATTTAAAATTGCATCACGTGTTGTTTGACCCATATCAATATCAAGGTCAGGGAGATTATATTTTTTTATTTCTTCCATTTTATATCTAATATTCCTTTATAAACTAAATATAAAAATAAAATTGGTAAAGTAATTGGAGAAAAATAAAAATATATTTTTGCTAGATTTTCATTATTAAATGCAAACCAAGCACAAAAATCTTCTGGACTTATATCTAATATTAAAAATGCCATTACTGGATAAGATATTAATACATATAATGTCATTGAAATTATAAAACTTAATAAAGCATACATTATAATAAACTCTCCAAAAAAAATTCAAGCTGATTTAATTCTTCTTTTGTTACAACAATATCAATTTTATTTTTATAATCAAAATTCTTTTTTTTAATATATTTAAAACTAATATGTCCATAATATAATGCCATATATAAATCATATGGTGCAATAGTTTCAAGAGTTTCATTTTTATTATCTAAAAATTGTTGACTACGAAAAATAGCTTCATCATCATTTTCTAACTTTAAATATTCAAATAAAAAACTATGATAAGTCCGACTTTTTATCCAATCTTTAATTGAAACATTATTTTTTACTACCCATTGAATATATAAATGAGGAGAAAAAGCATTTATTTCTGATAACCAATCAGATAAATTCACGAAATCTTTATAAAAAGAAGATTTAATAAACCCCATTTTTTGTTCTTCAGGATTTTTACTTTTTTTAGTATGTGACCATATTAAAAAATCATTATAATACGAAAATGCTGTATGATTAAAATTTACATATCTATTTTTCTTTTCACACATATGTCGTTCATAACCAGAAGTTGTTTTAAATTCTTTATTACAAAATTTACATTTAAGCATTTAAAGTTTCCCAATCAAGTATTTCCCAATCTGTTGCCATCAATTCTTCATTTGTAAATACTTTTAAATATCCATTATTATCAATTGCCGATAAATGACTATCTAAACAAAAATAATCATTTTTTTCCAAAGAAGATTTTCTCTTTATATAACCACGATTATCTTGTTTTGATTTTTCCATAATTTCTTTTAATGTCATTATTTCTCCTAAATTTAATCTATAAATACTTTATATAATAATTTTTAGGAAAAGTCAAGAAATATGTTAAAAGTCGGAAACAAAATACGTTTTGGTCATCAAATTTTTATTGTAGAATGTATTAAAAATAATAATATATTATTAAATAATAATAACATATTAAATTGGTTTTCTTTTGATGATATTAAAAAAAATTGTCAAAAAATTCAATTTAATAAACCTCAAAATTTATCAGAATCTTTTAAAAATCTTAATGAAAATGTTAAAAATTCATTAGTATTTGAAAATGATTATGTAAAAATAATTGCCAGACCAATATTTGAAACAGCATATTCTAACGTATATTATCACGGTTCACCCGTCAATAATATTAATAAATTTAAAACACCAAGTTTTTGGTCTTCAGATATTAATTTTGCTGAACAATATGGAAAATGGGTTTATATTGCCCAATTAGATTTATCCAACTGTTTTGATTTATCAAGCAAGTCACATTATGAATGGCTTGAATCAAAAGTTGGTAAAATTAAATATTATGATGATATGTATAATATTCATTATTATAATTCTTGGATGGATTTTAAAAATGATGATATTAATTTTCTTGATAATTGGGAAATTACAGAACAATATTTAGATATTATTAAAAAAAGTTTTAATTCAGTTTTATTAACTGAAGGCGGAACAAGTAATGTTGCAATTTTAGATAATAAACTTATTCATTTAATAAAAAAACAACCAAGAAATTTAGATGAAGGATATGTTAAAAGAAAATCTGAATTTGGTAATACTGGTGTAATGTTTGATAATGATTATATTGAATTTGAAGAAGGTATGTCTTATATTGATGAAAATAATATTAAATGGACAATTGTAGCTATTAATACTGATAAAGATGGTGAACAAATATGTCGTGTTGAAAGTGAAGATGGTAAAACAGATATAATTTCATCATTTATTTTAAATATTGATATTTTTGATTTGGATATAAAACATCCTATTTATGATGAGCGTTTTTTCAAAAAAGAAGATATTGCTCATACAAATCAACAAAATAATATCAATGAATCATCTGAAATAGTCATATATACACAAAATAAAATTTATCGTAAAATTTATGAATGTAATAAATTTGATGCAATATCAGATTTTAAAAAAACTTTTAATTATTATAATACTTTAATTCCTCAATATTTAAAAAATAATGGATTTTTAGAAGAAAGTCTTTTTTATGCTACTCAATGGAAAGATGAACAAGGTGATAACGTTTTTTTCACTATTTTAAAAAATCCTACTAAAAAAGAATTTAATGATTTATTAAAAAATTCCAAGAATAAACAATTAAGAGCAATTGTTGGTCCTCATTTTAATGATGATATTTATGTTTGGGATGCATATTACGGAACTCACGATGATATTTTTAGAAGATACATTTATCCAGTTGATAAAAAATTCAGAGATGGTTTTGCTAATGTAATGTTTAGAAAAAATGATTATGATATTTGGGGTTTTACATTTAGTGATTGGTTTAATAAATTAGGATATAATTCAAAAGATAATTCTACAAATACTATTCCAAAAGAAAAATGGGAAGAATTATATGCCGATGACGATTTAGGTTTACTAGATGAATCAAATAATTTAAAATATAATCAAACTATTGTATCAGAAGAAGATAAACAAGAATTTTTACAAATATTAGCTAAACATCGTCAATTAGTTAATTATTATGCATCTAAAGTTGGAAAAAATTATCCAAATCACGATTTAGATAAATTAAAACCTGATATGTTTATTCCATATGTTAAAGGATTTGTGATAGGTAAGCAATCATTAAATCCTAATGAATGGAAAGAATTTAAAAATACACAAGATAAACATTATAAGCAAGCATCTCATCATTCTCAATTTTGGGATAAATCTTGGACACACGATGGTCAAATACCTGATGTTTGTGGCAAAATGCCTGACGATGCAATAATTGAAATGTGTGCTGATTGGTGTGCAATGTCTAAAAAATATGGTAATACTCCATTTGAATGGGCAGATGAAAACATTAATAAATTATGGAAATTTGATAAACACCAAATCAAATTAATATATAATACTTTACATAAAATGTGGGATACTTCTGATAATAAACCTATTAATGAAACGGTTGTTTATGCTGGTTCAGGTATTGATTATGAAAAACCAAGTTTAGTTGCAATAAATTCAGGAGAAGGAAATCAAGCCCACGGTTGGGGATTATATTATGCAGTTAATAAAGAAATAGCACAAAGTTATGCTAAGCATAGTTCAGCAAAAAAATCATTAAGTTATCAAGGTAAAAAAATTGATATGTCATCTGGATTTAAAATTGATGGGCAACAAATAACAGAAAAAAATAATCCAGCATTATTTACTATCATTGCATATTCATCTATAAATGGAATAAAATCTGGAATTGAACAATTACAATTTTTTATTGATAATAATAAAGAATATATAAAAAATAATCCTAATGGAAAATATGTAAAAGAAAAGAAAAAAGATATTTTAATGTTACAAAATGCTATTAAATTATCTAAAGATTTAAAAGAAGAAAAAGGGGTTGTACACAAAGTTGAAATTCCTGATGATGAATATTTTATGAATGAATCAAAATTTTATAATGGACAATCTATATATGTTAAAAAATGCTTAAAAAATGCTATTGAATTTTTAGGTGGAAGTATTAAAGAATTATTGAATTCAGAACCAAAACGAATTGATGGAAAACGAGATGGTGTTGATATATATGATTACATTAAGCAATTAGTTGCTATCAAATATTCAAAAAATGAAAATATTAATTCAGCAAAATATGCTTCAATGGCTTTATTAAAATTTGGTATTAAAGGTATCAAATATAATGGTGCACAAGATGGTATTTGTTATGTTATATTTAATCCTAATGATGCTAAAGTAATTGATAAGCAATTTAATGAATCATCTTATTATGGTAATGTTAATTGGCAAAATAATATGGATGCATTAGGTAATGTACCTGCAACAATTGGTCATAATTTATTTGCAACTATGTTCCCATTTCAATTTTTAAAACTTTGTCCACCATATTCTTACGGAGATGATGATTGGTTTGATAAACAAGTTGATGAAAGAAAACCGTATGGAATACCATTTTTAAAAGTTGATGTTGATGAAAAAAATAAACAAGTTATTGTAACAAATCACGAAGGAAGACATAGAGTTGCATCTATTAAAAGAAAAGAACCTAATGTAGATATACCTGTTGCTATTCTTTATAATAAAGATAGATATACTTTGCCAGATATTAATACGTTAAGAAAAGAATGGTCTATTATATCACAAGATGGTAAAAATAAATTTAATATTGGACAATTTTCATTATATAATGAATTACCTCAACGAGCAAAATATGATTTGTATGATATTTATAAAAATAATTAAAAAGAGGAGCTTTTGCTCCTCTTTTTTATTCAATTGGAAGTGATGTAACTTTATCTTCCATTCGTGGTTCAAATTCCATTTTTAAAATTCCATCTTCATAAGATGCTTTAACAAATTTTAATTTTCCAGATAATTTCCATTGGCGTTGAAACAATCTTGTTGCAATACCTTTATAAGAATATTTTACATCTTCAATATCTGGTTTATGTTTAGCATCTCCTTCAACAGTTAAAATTGAACTGTCTTCATCAAATTTTATTGAAAGTTCTTCTTTTCTAAATCCTGCACAAGCAACTTCAATAAAAGTATGAGTTAATAACATTTCTGGTTCATCTTTACCAGAAACATCAACATCTTTTGTATAAACATTATATGGTGGAAAAGAATCTTTAATACCACGTTCTGTAAGATTTAAATCAAATTTAGATAAATCGTTAAAAAGTTCGTTAAAACCAATAAAAGAATTTTTATTATCAAAAATATCATCAAATAATGATACTAAATTATTTTTAGTCATTTTTATCTCCTTAAAAAGCAAGTTAAATTCTTGTAAGAAACCCTATAAGGCATCTCTTACAAGAATTATTTATTGCATATTTTTAAGAATTTTTCAAATTAAATTTTAAATAACTTATCATTGCATCACGATAAAGTTTACCAAATTTTTCACCTTTTTGTTTACTTAAATCTTCTTGTGTTTTTTCTGGTAAATCTTTTAAAGTAATACCATACATAATATTAAAAATTTTTTTCATTACATATGTAATATCATCAGCTTCTTTTGTATCATTCCACGCTGTTTGTTCATTTTCACCTGTCCAATCAGCATAAAAACCTTCAATAAACATTTGTAAAGTTTCAATATTTTTAAAATTATTAGAAAGTTCTTTAATCATATCATATTGCTTTTTAACATTCATTTCAGGAAAACGAGCCATACGCATATGATTTTTACAAAATGTTTTTGCATTTTCACGATAATTATTAGGAACTTTTAATCTATCACAAAAAGCATCAATTTCAGCTAACCCTCTTTCATCGTGTCCACTATGTTTTGGCAAAATATCAGCAGGTGTCACACCTTTACCAAAATCGTGACATAATACAATAAATTTCGTTAAAGAATTTTCATTTTGAACTCGTGTTAATGCAATCATTGTATGTTTACCTGAATTTCCTGATGGATGATATTTAAGTTGTTCAGGAGTATCAAATAATCTATCAACTTCAGGCATTAAAACTTTTAAAGCACCACAATTTCTTAAATTTTCAAAATATTTTTCAGATTGATAAATCATTGTTAATGCTTTTTCAGTTTCTTTCCAAACTCTTTCTACAGTTAAATGTTCTAGCATACCATCTAAAACCATTTGTTTAAATAATTCCATTGTTTCAGGAGCAATAGAAAAATTTAATTGAGCAGCAAAACGACATCCACGCAATACTCTAAGAGGGTCTTCAATAAAAGTTTCAGGTCTTACTGCACGCAGGATTTTATTTTCTAAATCTTGTTTTCCATTAAAATAATCAATGATTTCGCCTGTTTCCATATCCATTGCCATTGCATTAATTGTGAAATCACGTCTTATTAAATCTTCTTCAAGAGTTATATTAGAAGAAAATTCAAATGAAAAATCAGTATGTTTACTACCTGTTTTACGTTCCGTACGAGCAAGAGCATATTCTTCTCCTGTTTTAGGATGAAGGAATACAGGAAAATCTTTACCAACTTGTGTAAAACCAAGTGATAGCATTTCTTCAATAGTTGAACCCACTACAACATAATCTTTATCGTGTGGTTCTTTTCCAAGTAATTTATCTCTAACTGCTCCACCAACTAAATAAGTTTTCATTAATATTACTCCTGTTTAGTAATTCTTATAAATTCAGGATATTGTTCATAAAATCTCCAATAAGCATACATAATAACATCATATGCATTATAAATATCAGCTTTTTCCTGCTTTTTAAGTTCTATTTCCATATCCGTTAATTTTTTAAATTTTGATATTTCATATTCATCAAATTTAATATCTTCTTTCATTTTGGCTTCATTTATTTCCTGCCATTCTTCTATTTTAACAAGAGTATGAAATGTTGCAAATATTTTTTTATCTTCAACTTTAAAAGTTGCAATATTTTTAGATTTTAAAAAATCTTTATCAAAATATGCTTTCCAATCATTTTTTTGCTTACCTTTTAATTTATCATCAAAAAAATATATATCTCTGGTTTCATCAGGATTAACAACTATGTGAATATAATCATTTTGCAAAGCCATAATATTATTCCTTTCTTAATTATTTTTACAAATATCTTCCCGATAAACATTTTGAAAATATTCAATATCATTGATTAACTGTTCATTTGATAACATATTATCAATTTCATCAAAATCAAGCTGATAAAATAAAGTTGCAATACAATCATTAACAGCCAAGCAATATCTTAATATATCCATTTTTAAAGAATTATCAACATAAATTTTTTGCATTGGGTCTTTTCCATATACATCATAAGTTGCACTTGCATTTTGATATTCTAATACCTTATTTTCACCCAAAATTCGTAGCATTCTATTGAGCGTTTCTTCTGTCATATATCTCATTTTTATTTCTCCAATAAAATTAAAAACTATAATATATTAATATCATAGTTTTTTAATTTGTCAATAGAAAAATTTAATTATTTAAATTTTTCTTCATATTTTTGTAATTTATCAAATGCAGCTTTATATGCATCACGTTTTGAAAAACCAAAACCACCACCATAAATTTCCCATTTACTTTTAGAACAAAATAATAAACATTTCCAACCACCTAACGGATATTGAGAATAACTACTTTTTAATTTACCACCACATTTACATTTAGACATAATGTTTCTCCATATATTTTATCATATGAGAAATATCTTCAATATGATTATGAATTATAATATAATCAACATTCCTATCTAACAATTCATCTTCAATAATTCTCATACTCTCAATAACACCTTTAATTACTTGTTTTTCAGGAAGTCCAGTATATGCTATTGACCATTTTCTAAAAATAGTTATTTTATTTTCTAAATATTTAAAAATATTTAATAAATGGTCAGTTTCTAAATCTTCAATATTATGTTTTACGCCATCAATAGTTGTCCATTGAAAAGGATATTTACTTTTATACATTATTACTCTCCTGTAAAATTTCATTATATGCATACTCATATGCTTTATTTTTTAAATCATAATATTCTGGCTTAATTATAAAAGAATTATTAGTTTTATATTCTTTATAATCTCTAAAATCTTCATCAAAACCATTGAATATTTTAATATAAAAATCCATTATATGTTTATAAAAACCTTTATTTTTTAAATTTTCAGCATAGTAATAAGGAAAATAAAAAATTGTTGAATTAAGTGTATTAGCATTTAATTCCTTAATATACAACGTTTGTTCATCTTTTCCACCACCCCAATAAGAATATGATATATACATTTTATCATATATTATTTTATATTCATTTTTAAAATATTCGCTTAAATGCTTTATGGATTTTACTTTTAAATCTTTACTTTTTTTAATAAGATTTTGCATAACATTTTTAATTTTATTAACATTTGCTTCAAAATCTTCAATATTTGAAATTTTGTAATCTCTAACAGCTCTATGTGATATTACACAACCACAAAAATCCAAAATTCCGATAGTTTCTAATGAATGCATCATCAAATGATTAATTTTTATATCACTAATACGTCTACAATTTTCATCATAAACAATTCTCTCTCCTTCATAATTTGTATAAGTATAATTTGGATGTGTTTTAGCAAATTCTATTAAATCATAAATTGTTTTAATATACATAATTTTTCTTTCATAAAATTAAATACTATTTGTATATTAAAACAATAAATTTATTTGTCAAGAAATTTTTTGAAATTTATTTTTTTCAGAATGTGTTTCAATAAAATATTTAATCTTATTTTTAAGAATATCATTAAATGGTGTATTATAATAAATGTTTAATGTGTTAATTCTACTATTATCATTTAATTGACCACGATGGTCAGATATACGAATATCAATATGCTTTCCATTCATTAAAATAATATGGATATATTGAGAAATAGTTGTTTTAGATTCTTGCCAGTTTATTTTTCTAAAATGATAATTTTGTTTTAACCAATTATATATTTCAATATTAAGTAACTTACAATGATTATAAATAATTTGATATACACGAGCAACATAATCATTTGCCATTTGATTTTGAAGAATATCTTTACTTAAATCAAATCCATAACGTTTTAAAGTTTGTAATTGTTTATAAGTATCAAACGAAGTTTTTGGATGGCTTCGTTCAGCTTCCAATAAAAAATCTAATAAAGTATTATGTAAAAGTTCATTTAATTTCATAATAATATTTATAAAAAAAGGTTGAGATTTAATAATCTCAACCTTTATATTTGTCCGACTGCTTCGTCCTTCGGCACTTTGGGATTAGTAGTTATTAAACATTCTTTCTCACCCATTTTATGAACGTCAATTTTAATCTCAACTTGTATTATTTGCTCAAAAATTGAAAAATACAAACAATCGTCTATCAAGTGAACTCTAATAATTTTTATTAAATTCAGAATCATTGCTGATTACATTTATATTTATAATATATAAAAAATCATTTGTCAAGAACTTTTTTATAAAAAATGCAAAATAAATATTTTTATGAGTTATATATATGTTATTGGTACAGAAAATCAAGTAAAAATTGGTTTTTCAAAAACTCCTGAAAAAAGATTAAAACAGTTACAAACAGGAAATATGAATAAACTTCAATTATTTTATAAAGAAGAAGTTCAAGATTCTAAAGTTAGAATCATTGAACATTTAATTCATAGAGATTTAAGAGATAAAAAAACTCGTGGAGAATGGTTTAATATTTCTCCACAAGATGCCATCTCTCATTTACAATTTGCAAAGATACGATATGATTCAGATGATGATTTAGAATTTTATTGGAAGCACGGATTAAGAATTATTTAATAAATCCATTTGTTCATTGATAATTTTTTGACAATCATTATATAGATTATTGAATACTACTAACCATTTTCTTAAAAATATTTTAGATGGTGTATTATCTTCTAATTTTTCATAATCCACATCAAATTTTTCTTTTTTAAGTTTCCATAATGCTTTCAAAAATGTTTTCTTTTCTTTAAGATATTTTTCAGAAAATGTTGATGGTAATTCAGTAACTTTTCTTAAATTATCATTATAAAATTTTTCAGATTTAACAATATTAGAACAATTATCAATAACATCTGCCAACTTAATACAAATCGCTTCAATAGGTGCTTGAAGAATATGCTGTAAATCAACTTTCTTCCTATATGCTCTATTACCCATTTCAGGTGTTGAAACATTTGTTAACCAATAAACTAAATTTCTAACATAAATACCAAATTTTTCTTCAATATCAACAAAAGTTGCATCTGTATCTTCAACAGTATCGTGCAACAAGCAGGCAGAAAATATATTTGCTTCTTCCAATCTATCAAACCAACCATAAGTATCAGTTGTATTCATATGTTCACACATAATTTGTTGAACATTTATTGGGTGATTAATGTATCGTTCATCTGTCCATTTTCTTCTTTGATTTAGATGCTTAAAATAAGCATATTCAAATGCATTATCATACATATCATCATAAAGCATATCTTTATATTCATTACTCATAATTATATTCCTTTAAAATATCTTTATTTTGATGGATATTTCCAATTAATTTAATATTTTTTATAAGCATATCAATAGCAAATGCGGTATTATATCTTTTATCAATTGTTTTAATTCCTAATGAATTAAATTCTGAAAAGTATTTAATAATACCAATATAATCAGATGTTTCATCTGTCCAATCACTATTATATCGTGTTACACTAACAATATCACCTTCATATAAATCTTTATTATCATCATCAATAATATTACAACCTTGTTCTAAACAAACAAATGTTTTATCATTATGATTATATGTAACTCTTTCATTATAATCATACATATCTTCTTCCACATCATATCCAAAATCAGATACACTTTCGGAATTTAATAAATTATAATATTTAAAGTTTTGTTCAAGTTCATTCCATAATCTATATTTAAATCTATTACTCATTATATTCCTCTAATCTAAAATTTGTTGGATAATAATATGTTGTATGTCCAGATAAAGAAGAATGATAATCTAAACCTTCAATTGTATCTATTTTTAAATCATACACTAATTTATAATATTGATATGGTTTAGGATTTTTTGGAAGTGTAATATCTAATCCACCATTTGTTTCTCCCATTAATTCATATACATTAAAAAAATTATCTTCATTTTCAGGAGTTGACATCTTTTTTTGATGAATATATCCAATATATTCTCTAATACTACCGTGTTTATCAATATATCTATTAATCATACATTTATAAATCTGCATTAATTCATTACCTTATTACAATATTCTTCAACAATTTCAGCAGTTTTTTCTGATTCTTCATAAAATCTATCTTCAGAATTAACAATCCCTAACGCCCATAATAATTGAATAAATCTCATATCTGGACATCTCTCAATAAATTCAGCAATTTTTGTAAGAATTTTTTTATTATTTTCATAACGATTCATTTTTATGTTCTTTCTTTTAATGCTTGTTGATATAATCTTTCAGCAATTTTTGCATTTCTATACTTGTCTTTATTTTTATATATAGCATCCAATCGTTCTTGCTTTAAATCATATTCACCTTTTTGTTTTTTTAATAATTCTTCATTAAATTTTTCAACTTCTTCATATTCAAATTTATCTTTCATATAATTCCTTTACTTATGTAGTGAAATATTAAATGCTTCACATAATTTTTTAAAATGTTCTTGTTCATCTTCATTACCACGGAAAAACATCCAAGAACAAGTATGTTCTTTTCTTGTACAAAGTATCATACCAAATTTATCCATTGTGTCATCTACAATTTGAATGTCATATTCATTATCTTTAAAATTTAATAAATCAAGTATTTCTTTTTGAGCTTTAAATGGATATGTTTCATCAATAATATTTCCAGTAATTATTGAGTATCTTTTATTAATTACATTTAATAATAAATGACTAATAGAATTTTTAGAACCCTCTAAAACAATTGTTGTTCCAAATCCTTTTCCTTCTTCAGCCCAATTTTTAATATCTTCAAATTTTGAAGAATAATTTGTTACTAATTGTGATGAAGCGTGAGATGCTTGTGCCATTGCCTTACCTGCATTCATTGAAGGTAAATCATTTCTCATAAAAATATATAATATGTTTTTCATTATTACCACCATAAATTACTAATATTTTTTCCAAACCATTCCATAAATTCTTGACGGTTTTCAATATATGCATTTAATGGAGATTTATTTGGATAATTAACAGGAAAATTAACTTCATCAAATTGATATTTAATAATTAATTCTAATTTTTTAATATTTTCTTCTAATTCTGTTTTCCAATTTTCAAAAGAATTTTTTGAATCATCATATGAATTTGTTAATTCAGTAAATCTTTTTAATCTTGGTAATAACCATTCATAAAAAGATAAATCTAAATTCCAAGTTTCCGTATCATCAAATCCCCATTTTTTACGTTGAATAAAATAACGTAATGTTAATTTACACCGATGAGGAAAATTAATCAATTTTGTTATTAATTTTTCAAACATTTAATTTCTTCTTCTACAAATTAAAAATATGATATATTATTATCATAATTTTTAATATTGTCAAGATAATTTATCTATTTTTATATTTTTTATTTTTAAGAGATTGTTTAAATAATTTATTTTGAAGTTTTACTAAACCTATATAACGATAATCAGATGCTAAACCATCAGCAATATTATTATAATAGGCTATTTTTGTCCCATCGTGAACGTGTCCTTTAATTTGAAATAAAGTAACTTTTTTAGATGTTGTTTGTAAGAAATCTTGAATAAAATCTAATGCTTGTTGTTCAAATTCATCTTTACCAGGTGATAATTGATGTATTTTTCGTAATGCATTGGCAGAATCTGAATAAATGATAATATTTTTATCTTTTGTATTATCAACAATTTTATGGTCTTTAATATATTTTATGGCATAAGCTATTGCAATAACTTCTGCCACATTATTATCAGCACATCTATCTGTATAACCACCTATTTGGTGTTCTTTTCCATTATTTAAAATGACCGCACCGACCCCACTCATTCTTGGTTTTAAAGAGTGGCTACCATCGGTGTATATTTCCATAATAGGTCCTTTTATTTATATATAAGTATTTATTTTATATTAGAACCCAAAAAATTTTGAATATCTTTAATTTCTTCTTTAGACATTTTTTGATACTTCATTTGAATTTCTTGAGAAGTTAATCCTTGAAAATATTCTTTAATAGAATTTAAAGTTTTATCATTTAATGTTTTAGAAATTGGAATCCATTGATGTCTATTAAATCCACTTTGTCCAGAAGTACATAATAATTTAAATTGTAAATCTTTATATTTGGATAATTCCCAAAAATACTTATTTACATTATTATTAATAGTTATATTATATTTTTGATGTGACTGTTCATCTGAAACAGTTGACATCCAACGCATTAAAGTATAAGGTTGAATTTCTTTTTTTTGTTCATCAGTTAAAGAATCATAATAATTATAATTTTTTCTATCAATTTGTTTAATTACTTCAAAAATATCATTTTTATATTCTTTTGTCATATTTAATTAACCCTGAAATTTATATAATACACAATTAATATCTGTATTTTTAAATAATTTAGAAATTATTTCATAAACAATATTCCAATCACCACCTGCTAAACCACATCCAATATTATATGGAATAGCAACTGATAAATTTTCTTGAATTGCTTTACGATAGACCGATGCTAAAGACATAGCTAATGCCATATAATGTGTTTGTACTGTTGCACCAATTCCCAATTGACCAAAACAATTAGCAATTATTCTGTCATCAGGTGTTTTAACAAATTGTGTATATCCTAATAATTGAGATGGATTTTCTTTATAATCTTTACATAAATTACTATATTCATTATAAACATTAGGATATAATTTTTTAACTTGTAATGCAATTCCACCACCCATTATTCCTAAACAATTTGTTTGATGACATATTATATCTTCATTACCATCAAAAATATTACCATTAATAATTTTTAACATTTATACTTCTTCCCAATTTTTAATTCCGTAACATTCTAATAAAATTTTTACCCCATCATTCCAGCCTAAATACCAAGTGAATTCATTTAATTCTATATCTTCATCGGTTAAACCAGAATCTTCATAGTCCATTGCCCAAATTGTATTATTATATTCATCAACAAATACAGGAAATGTCATATCATTATCTAATTGTAATTTAACATCTTTTTGATGATTTTTTACCCATTCAAGTTGGTCTTCCATTGCTTTTAATGAATTATATTCTTTACTTAATTTTTTAATTTTTTCAATATCAACCATAAATATTCTCCTTTAATTAAATTTAAAATAATTTAATTAAAAAGTCAATTATTTATTTCCATATTTTAAATAATCATCATACCCTTCATTCCAACCTTCTCGCATACCTTTAATATATTCATCACTTTTATATGACATTTGTTGAATAGTTTTTTCTAAAAATGCTCCATCATTTCCCCCACGACCAATAATATATCCATCATTAATACCATTTAAATAATCTTCATTTGTATCTGGAGTTGGTGGTATTGGAGTTTGTTGAGGTTTTTCTTGCGATTTTAATTTTTCTAAATCAGATACTTTAATATATTTTGCAGGTAATTTATTAACTAAAGTATTAACATTATTAGCCCATTGCATTGCTTGATTATTTGGGTCAACATTTGGTAATTTTGTTTGGTCAAATTTAATATTAAATTCATCTAATGCAGCATTAAATGCCCAAGAACATCCCATTGTAGCCACAGCTTGTAATGTTTCAGGAATTCCTTCTAATGCCTTAGCTGCTTCATCTAATGCTTCAGCAGTAGCAAGCATATCTTCAGCAGTTGGTTTTAAATTTTTAATTTGATTTTTAGCTGCTTCAATTTCTGCTTTAATATCAGGGTCTGGAATTGGAATTTCTTCAACTTTTGTTGTATATAAATCTAAATTAGGAGTTGTTTCTGCATTAAATTGTTCTTTTAAATTTGATAAATCTACTGCTTTAATAGCTGACACATAAGGTTCAATAAATTGATAAGAATTCATATATAAGGCATAAATCATTCCACCTAATGCACCAATTAATCCAAATAAATTTCTTAAAGGTTCGGCTACAACACTAATAACTGGAGCAGAAGCAATTGATTCAACAACACTTCCCATAGTTTCAGCAATAGATGTAACAGATTTAATAGCATTTATTAAATTTGTTAACGGAATTGGTTGTAATGTCATTCCGCCTTTTGTAAATGGCATTAACTTATCAAAAACTGGACCTAATTCTCCAAATATTTTTACCATTTCATTTTGGGCAGCAATCCATTGTGCATATGCTTGACTTTGCAATGATGGAGAATATCTAACCCATAAAGGTTTTTCAGTATCTTCTAAAGAATCATATTCAATTTTATTAATTAATTTAATATCACTATAATCATCTGTATTTAATTCACCACCATTTTCAACAATTGCAGAATCATTTCCATTTGCCATATTTTATCCTTATTTAATTAATCCAGATTTTGTACCATAATTATTAATTGTTAATAATTGATGTCTATTATTTGATGATTTATAACTAACGTGTACCCAACCACTATTCGGGTCACTTGATAAATTAGTTGCAAATTCAAGAATTAATTGGTCAAAATCAATATTATCTCTTATCCATACTGCTAAATCATAATTATTTACACCAAGTATTTCAATATCAGCAGCTTCACCTTTACAATGTTGAGAGGTTAAAGCTCCACCAACAACACTATTCAATGCTGGTCCTCTATAACCACTATTAACTGTTACTTTTCCATAATGTTTATAAATAGGTTCTAAAACATTATTAGCTAATAATTTTAATTTTTCAATAATATCACTTGATGGAGTATTATTAATTCCATATTTTGTTGCAGTTTGTGAAGAACATAAATCTTGTAAAGTAAAATGTTCTGATAACTGCATTGATGGAATTGGTATATTATTTGTTGATGCAGTTGGTAATGGTGTTGTTTCAATTTGATTTGTAATTAATGGTGTGTCCAAATTATAATATTCTGTTGTTTGAACTTTAAAAGAAGTATCTAATACTGGTATAGTATCATTTCTATCGTGACCACCATAAGGTTCAGCAGTTGGAATTCTTGAAACAATTGTTTCTATTGTTTCACCAATTTTACCAATCTGTTCTTGTGCTTCTTCAATTAAAGGATATGGAACATTTGGTTCAGGAGTTAATGGCTGTGGCTGTGGAGCAGGAGTAATACCAGCATTTGTTGCATAAAAAGCTGTACCTTGTAAAGTTCCCGAAAATACACCATTTATTTGAGCTAATGCAGAAATAAATGATTTGATATTACCAATATTAGCATTTATTTCAGGAGCTGAAATTATACTATCAGTATCAATACGAGGTGATGAAATATTCATATTTCCTGCTGATTCAATTGATATATCTCCATCAGTTTTAAAAGTAAAACCTTGTTTCGCTTCCATTTTAATTCTACCATCGGAATGAAAATTTATATCCCCATTTGTATTAGCAGATATACCTTTTTCAGAAAAACAATCAATATAACCATCATCAGATAATTCTAACCAAGCAGTACCATCACGATTAATCATATAGATATTACCAGTATCTAAAATTAAAATTTGTGTACCATTTCGTGTTCTAAGTCTAAATCCAGAATTATATCTATTAGAATTTTCAATATGAGAAGGGTCTAATCCATTTTCATTTTTCAAACCTAAAATATTTTTATCGGTCGTTTCTGTTAACCAATTTAATTTATTATCATCTTCAACCCAACCATCATCAATAACCATAGTATGACCTGTTGGTGAAACATATCCCCAAGACATACTTGGTGATTCTCGTTTTGAACCAGCAGTTGAAATACCTCTTAATCTATCTTTATCTAATCCTTGACGTTGTAATGCATCTATCATTGGTTTATAAGGTGCTTGATATTGTTCTTTACGATATGCTAATGCATCAGAATTAATTTCAGGATTTGATGATTTCATATTCAATTCACATAAAGTTTCGTGTTCATTTGATGTATATGCACCAGGAATACCTGGCAACATAAAATTCATATTTGGGTTAACAGGACAAGAAAACCAATATGGATTTGAATTTTCTCCCGAAATACAAGGATAAAAAATGAATACATAATTACCAATATAAGGCATTGGAAACCAAGAACCAAAACTTATAGGAGCAGATTTATAATTACTTGTTTGATTTGGTGTAACAGGTGTTGTTCCATAAATTGATGATGCATAATATGCTGTTACCCAATTAACAGGATTTTCTTTATCATTATTTGAACTTAAAATCCAAACTTTAATTTCTCCACCACGTAAAATAGAACGTGTATCCATCACTTCTGCCATATAAATACGACTTTTATCAAATGTTCTATCACGTGATTGTTTTTCAGATTGTGTTAAACGTGTATCTAAACGTGCCATAATTAAACCTTCATAAAATTACTATGCATAAATGATGCGTGTATTGAACCTTCAATATGTTGAGTAAATTTACCATTTTCAAAATAACTTGTTACATATAAAACTTGATATATACCTGAAATATCAACGGCTGATTCTAAATCATATAAACCATTTCCCTTCATATCTTGTTCAACAGCTGTTTTCATATCAAACACAAAATATTTTGCATTAGATAAATTCATCATAGTTTTTATATCACCATTAATATTTTTTTCAGAAAATAAATCTAACCAATAAGGGTCTCCTAAAATTTTAATTTTTAATTTAATTAAATTACCAGTATTATAAAGATTAGCAAATCCTGCTTTTGCACAATTATAATCAATTGAACCAGTTTTTGAAGCAGTTGTTGCTTGTCCAAATGGGTCATTCATAACTGTTACATTACGAGAACCTAATAATTTCATTTTTTCTTTACCACTTAAACAATGGTAAATATCATCAACATATAATCTTTTATCTGTTGCTAATTGACGAATATTTTTTAAATTTTTATATGCAGTATGTTCTTCTAATACTTTTTTAAAAGATTCTTGGTCAGATAATTTTTCATTTTCATTTTTTTTAATATCAATTAAATCTTGAATTCGTTGAACATTATCTAACGCAATATTAGTAATTGGTGTATTAATAATTGTATCTGCCAAGTAATTTTGTGAAGAATTTAAATACCATAATTTATCAATTTTTGTATTTAATTCTAATACACTTGTATCTTCTCCATTAAATAAAAATTTATATCTTTTCTTTAAACCATTAGTTATTTTCATATCAGATAAAGAATCTAATTGCATTTGTTGTATAGTTTTATTATATGCATCAATTGCCATAGCATTAGCATTATTACTATTTTGATATGAAAATTGTTTACTTGTTTCAATGAACCATTTTAACCAATAATTTTTTTTAAAAAATACATTCATTGTTAATTTATAAATTTCACGACCTTCACGATTAGCAATTGGTTTAGAATTAAAAATAACTTTTGCAACCCTATCTCTTAATTGTGGAGATAATGAACAAACTTCTTGAAAAATATTTTCTAATAATTGGTTATTATCCATTTTCATTACTAATTGACCTTTATTAGCAGTATCAATATTTTCACCAACTTTATCAAAAATACATTCTTTAAAATTATTATAAGGTGTGTATTGTCTTTCTTTTTCAGGAGTTGTTTGAGGAATAGCAGAACCAATTGGAATATATTTTCCATCATTTGTTGTAGAATACATTACTCCATTATTAACTAATGTTCCATTTTTTGTATTTTTTAAAGTCCAATCATAACCATATACTGAATTAAAATCTTTTTCATTATTAATATGAGTTTGATTATCTTGATATTGTGTTGTATCATTTAAAAATTCTTCTGAAGAATACAATTTAATTGTTACAAAATCTTCCGATGGAAAATATTTTCTTAATTCAGGATGTAAATTAAAATATTGTAAATTAATTTGTTCTTCTAAACTCTTTCTAAAATCTTCAACAGTAATTGCTTTAATTGGAGCAATATTATTTAATAAACTAATATCTTTAGTTACAATTCCCATTGAAGAACCAACCATTTTAATTTGCCAGCTTGTACCAGAATCAACAGTATCTGAATTACAAGATGTAATAATTGTGCTATAAGTAATTATTCCACCAATAGGATTTATTGGTGTATTTTTTGGTGGTTCATACCCTGAAAACCAAATATCTACAAAGAAAGGTTGTTGCATTGGATTTTCATAACCTAATAACTTTGAAATAGCAGTAATTTTATTAAATAATGAACAACCATTTACTTCAATTAAAGACATATCCATATTAATATTAATTGAATTATCTGACCCAATAACTCCAAATGCATTTCGCATTGTTAAGCTATTTAAAGAATAATTTGAACTAACTCCTGTTTCCATAATGATAATTTTTGAACTATCTGGAACATAAACAGAATTTAATCCTTTTTTATTTTGTTCAACAATATAATCGTGTATATCTTGTGGAATCATATACCAACGAATATTATATGTTACATTATCATAAAATTGTAACAAATTAGGCTGATAATTCCATTGTTTTAATTCTTTTTCTACTTGTTCATCATAAAATGCCATTTAATTAACCTTTAAAAATAAGACATAACACGTTCTTTTGTTGGGCAACGAATAATTAAACCTTCTTCAAAATCAAATAATGGGTCAGATATAATTTCTCTATTAAAGTATGAAAAAATCCAACTTAATCTTGCTGTTCCGTACATTGTATAAGCCATTTTACCTGGTTTATGATGATATTCAGATGGAATTAATATAAATAAATCACTTGAATCTTTTGGAATATCAATCGGTTGATAATATCCACGATAAAATTGATTAACAGGAGTATTTGTATATAAACTATATTCACTAAATTCTACCATTTTAAATTCCTTACCAAGTCCAACCAACTCTATCAAATGTATATTTTGTTGGCATTATTGAAAAACCTGATTTAACTTCATCTGATGCGGTTACATTTGGATTTTCATTCATTTCTTTTTGAATTGCCTGTAAAGAAGTTCTACGTGTTTCAGAACTTAATATTTCTCCTGTTGTTGCATCCTTTGCAACTCTTAGGAAACAACCATTCTGGTCAGGAACTAATATTGTTTGACCACCTTTATAACTATCTAAATACATAACACCCATTTTATAATAATCTAAATCAAAACGTTTTTTATATTTTTGTAAATTTGGTTGAACTTCTAATTCTATATGCATTTGTAATTCAACTGGAAGCCAATTTTTTAAATAAAATCTATCATTTTTATTAACACCAATCGTTGTTGGATTTGTTGTAATATTTGATGTATTTACTGGAATACCATTAATATATCTGGTTTTTGAAGTATTATTCATATTAATTTTATCCCCATATCCAGTATCATAAAAATCACCAGTAATTGCATCTGAATATAATTGATTAATATTTTCAAAAGATGCAAGATTTAAATTTAAACCTAAACCAACATAATCTTGGTCATCTGGTAAAGTATAACTAAAAGATTTTACAACAACAGGTATATTATCTAATAAATTATTCCATCCATTCAAATATAAAATTGGTGGTGGCATACCTGCTGTACTCATTCCATCAACTTTTCCATTTCTACTATTAGCAGCTTCACCAAAATCACATTTTGTAACAGCTCTCATAAACCATATTGCAGATAACATATGACGAGCCATTTCTTTTGAATCCGCAGTAAATACCGCATCTATACTATATGTTGGTGGTGGAGTATTTTTATAATGGCTAACCGCTAAATTAGAATGTATAATTTCAGTTCTTTCATAATTAACTTGATGATTTATTGAAATTCTTGGTGTATATGGAAATACAATACCAACGGTAGGTTTCAAACATTTATATAAAAATCCATATATGTTAGAACCATTATATGCTCTTTTCTCACTTCCTAAAACATAACGTATTCTATCTAAATATTCTTCATTATTTTTAGCTAATGGAGAAACATTTAAATAAACTCTTTTATCAGTAACTGAACTTTCATAATGACTATGATTTGCCCCCATATATCTTGGTTTTGTTGGCTGAACAGGTATTAATGGAGTTGGATTCTTGGTTTTAGGTTTTTTATTTGATGCATCAATCGCCTGCTTTTTTACAGATACAGTTTGGTCTTTGCAGGGAGAATCAATTGCACACACACCTGTACGATATTCATAAACAATATTACTCATAAAAAATCCTTATAAACTATAATTATATTTATAAGGATTTTAAAGGTCTAATTTAATGGTTTAATTTCTCTTTTTTCTTGGACGACCCCTATTCGCAACAAATCTAATTGATTCTCCAACTCCTTTAACAGTTAATGTTTTACCACAGTATTTTTCATTTTTATCTTTATAAAAAATAAACTTTAAACCATCATATAATTCATAACCTTCTAATTCTGCTTCCTCTTTCCCAATAATATCTTTTTCAATATCAGTTTCTAAATAAACTTCAACAATTCTATTACTTTCAGCCATATCATATGCTTCTAATAAACATTCAATCGGCATATTACTAATTTCTTTAATCCAATTATATGGAATCCATACTGGTTCTCTATTATTCGTTACGGCTTCATCACATTTAATCACATCAAACAAAATTTCTTTTTTAGTCGCACTTTCTTCAATTTCAATTTTATTGATATAATATTCATCTGTTGAGTGTTTAGATAATTTATCAATGCAAATATGCACATTACTCTCACATAACACCCCTCTTTCAATGAGTTTTAAAGTTTCCTCATAACTTAATCTTCTTTCAAACATTTTTCTTCAACCTCAAAATTAATAATATTTTCATTCATTGTTAAATTAATAATACTGTTTTCTTTGTATTTTCCAAATACAAGATTTTTAGCTATTTTATTTTTGATTTCATTAGTAATGATATGTTTCATTGGTCTTGCTCCATTTTCAGAAGAACCAACTTTTGAAACTATATAATTTATTATATCATCATTATATTTAAAATCAATCTTTTTATTTCTTAACATATCTTTTAATTCATTAAGAAATTTTTTACAGATTTTCTTCATTACACTTTCAGGCAATGTGTTAAATGTAATGACTGAATCTATACGATTTCTAAATTCTGGTAAAAAGCTATCTTCAAAATCTTTATCAGATGGTGATGTTTCTGAATTTCCAAAACCTATTCCAATTTTATGACTATTATATGAACCAACATTTGAAGTCATTATTAAAAATACATTTTCAAAAGAAACACTTTTACCCATTGAAGATGTTAATTTACCATTATCCATTACTTGTAATAATAAATTATGAATTTTTGGATGAGCTTTTTCTATTTCATCTAATAATAAAATACAATATGGATTTTCATCAATTGCATTAATTAGTAAACCATTTCCTGCTTTTCCATCACCCGCATCTTTATATCCAGGAGGAGCACCAATTAATTTTGGTACACTATGTTCTTCCATAAACTCCGACATATCAAATCTAACTAATGGAATATTCATAATTTTTGATAACACTTTACAAATTTCTGTTTTACCAACACCAGAAGAACCTTTAAACATTAGCGAAGTTGCTGTTTTATTTGCTTCTCGTAAGCCAGACCTTGCAATAATAACGGCATCACTTACTTGGTTAACAGCTTCATCTTGACCAATAATTTCTTTTTTAAGATTATCTTCAAGGTGTTGATAAATGTCTTCTTCAGATTGTGAAATATTAGATAACGGAATATTTAACATTCTTGAAATTGTTTTCTGAATTTCTAAAACATCGCAAACAGAATTATCAATATATTTACAATATGCACCAGCCATATCTAATACATCAATCGCTTTTTCTGGAAAATGTTTATCAAAAATATATTTCTTTGTTAAATCAAGAATAGTTTCTCTTGCTCTCCGTAAATATTTAATATGATAAAATTCTTCATATTTAGTTGAAATTTGGGCAATAATCTTTCTCGTTTCATCAATAGAAGGTTCATTTATTATCATTTTATAAAATCTTCTTGTAAATGCTTCATCATTTTCCATATATTTTCTATATTCTTCAAAAGTTGTTGCTCCAATAATTTTTAATTTACCATCTGTTAATAATGGTTTTAATAAATTAGCAACATCTGGTTGACTTGCATTGTTAGATGAATTACAAATAGAATGAATTTCATCAATAAAAAGAATAATATTACCTTTTTTTGAAATAATATTATATATATTTTTTATTCTATTTTCTAATTCACCTTTAATACCGATATTAGAAAATAATGAAAGAGTATCTAATTGTAAAAATGTAATTTCAGGATGTTTTTTAATATAATCAAACGCAATTCCTTCAACAATTTTAGTTTTACCTACACCAGAATATCCAACTAAAATAACATTTGGTTTATCTTTTCTTAATAAAATTTGTTTAATTAAATCAATTTCTTCATTTCTTCCAACAATATGAATCCAATCTTTTTGTTTAACTTTATTTGTTAAATTAATTGTAAATGCATTTAAATATTCTTCTTCAAAATTATTATCATTTTTAGTATTTGAAGTTTTTTCTTCTAATAATGGTTTAATACGGTCATCAAAAATAATATTTGATGCCAAATTTTCAACTGTTTCATCTATATAATTAACATCAAAACCATTATCTCTTAAAACTTTATTAGCATAAGTTGAATGCATAAATAAAAAAGCTCCCAATAAATTAATTTTATAAAAATCTTTATTTTTTGATAAAATATCTAAACAACTTTTATTACATACAGTTACATATGAAATATATATACTAATTAATGGACTAATTATTAATTCATCAGAAGAATCTTCATCCGTTATACGGTCAATATCATTTGAATTCATACAAAAATCATTTAACATTTTAACAACATTTTCATATTTTTCAGTATCTTTTTTTGTAAGAAGATTTACTATAAATTTATCTTGTAAAATAACTGATAAAAAATGTTCTGGTAATAAAATTTTTGATTTTGTTTCTTTAGCAATATCCGATGCTTTAATAGCAATTTCGGTTAAAAGTTTTTCTTCATATACATCTACTGGCATTTATATTTTTCCTCAATAACTTTTAATAATTTTTTATCTTCATCTTTAATAGATAAAGGTTTAATTTTAAATCTTATTCTAACAATTCCACGTTTTTTTCTATTTTTTTTTAAAGGGTATCCGATATTTAATAATGTTAGTGGTTGTTGAATATTTTTTATTAATTTATTTGTTAATAAAATTTGTTTTTCTTCATTAAATAAATTAAATGATATAACATTATTTCCAATTAAATCAAATGGTGTAATTTCAATATATTTGGTAATAATTATATCACCATTTCGTGAATAAGTAATTGCTTCATCTTTTTCTGGTTTTATCTTAACGGATACAATATATGATTTTCCATTATTATCACAAATAAGGGCACTATCCATAGTATCATAAAATTTAGCAGGAATTTTAATTATGGCAGAATCGCCACAATTATTATAATTAACTTCACAGCCTGTGAATGCTTTTGAAGTTGAAATATTGATTAAAATTGGTGTTGGTGAAGAAGAAATTACTTTTTTTGCATTATCATATTCTTCTTTTAACTCAATAAATTTATCTTTATCACCTGTTTCTTTATTGTCAGGATGATATGTTTTACTAAGTAATCTATATATTTTATTTAATTTTGTTATTGATTTTATTTTAGTTAAATTAAAAAATGACATAAATAATACCTCTTAAATTAAGGTTATACTATATCATTTATTTTTTATTGTCAACCTTTTTATTTGCATTATTCCAAATTTTTCGTTCTTTATTAACTTCATTGACAAATTTTTCAAATAATAATTTTTGTTCACGGTTTATTTCTTGATTTTTTAAATAACATTTAAAATTTTCTTTATTAAAACCAATAAAAATTTGTTCAGTCTGATTTTCTGGCATTGAAAATTTACAAGGAATATTTGACAAAATTAATGGTGATTCAAGTTGTGGCAAATTTGGATAAACAGGTTGATAAATTACTTCTGTTTTAGTTGCACAAGCACATAACATTAATGCTATTAATAATAAAAATATTTTTTTCATCATTATATACTTCCTATTATTTCTATAATTTTTTCAACTGACCCTAATTGTTTTTCAAGCATTTTATTATCAATGTTTTTTCTTAAACGTTGATGAAAATTATTTCTAAATCCCATAAATCCAAAAAATACTTTTGACAATTGATTGTTATTATAATATCCTTCTTTATACTGTTGCACAAATTCTTGCATTTGTTCTAAATCCATATCACTAACCAGTTTAAAATTATCTTTTAAAATTATTTTACTTCCAACATTATATAAATTCTTTATTGCTTTATTAATATTAACAATTGAATACTTGCCACGAATATTTGTTTTAGAAAAACTTTCACTTAACAATTTAAAAGCATCAATTAATTTATTTCCAGTATTTGTAATTGAGGTATTTAATTTTTCAACTGTTTGATAATTATCATTTATAAAATCTTCAGCTGTAATCATAGAATCATCATAAGATTTATCTCTATAAAGTGGGTCTATATATTTCATATAAACCAAAGATTTTGATAAATCCATACCATAACTTTTACATTTAATTAATGCTTTTTTCAATAAATCTCCTTCTTCTTTATTATAAGGATAATTTGCTGAATTTTTTAAGCACCAAACACTATAATAATCTGATGCATTTATTCCATATTTCTCTTGTAATTCATATAAAAGTTCATAACCTTGTTTATGCTCATCTGCACGAGCAATAGGAATAATTGTATTATCTTTTAATGAAATCATTACATAACCAATATTATTCCAATCACCAATACCAATTGATTCATCACCATTACTATTGTTTTCAATAATTTTGGCTTTCCATTTACTTGCATCTTTTAATGAATTAGTAATTTTAAAATTGTCTTTAATAACTTCTGGAATTTGAAATGGAGCATCTATCTTTTCTTCATTAATTTGAATACCAGCTCTTTTTAAAACTTCATCAATCTCATCATCATAATCATCTTCATAATAGTAATCATTTATATCTTCATCGTCTTCTAATTCACCATTATAATAATATTCTAAAGATGGTGGTAATTTTTCCATTTCTAAAATTTTATATTGAGATGGATAAAAAATAACTATTAATTGTGACTTATGTTTTTTATCATCATAAATTGCTGAATCATATCCTTTTTCAATCAATTCTTCCCTAAAATATTCATACATACCTGTATCAGTAAAATCCATCATAAATTCATCATAATCTTTAATTTTATAAGGATTTTCAATATTTAATTTAGCTTTATATACAACAGGAATTTGTCCTTCAATTAGTCCTTCATCCCATTCTCTTTTAGCATAAGATTTTGCTTGATTATAATTAGTTGTAAAATATAATGCTGAATTTTCATACATTTTTAATTTACTTGTTTGACTTCCGTGATATGCAATAAATTCTACCATTTTCAATTACCATCCATAATATGTTTTATAAATTAATTCATCTAATCCATCATCAATAATAACGGGCAATTCTTTTCCATTACGTTCAACTATCCCCCAGTTTGTAATTCTCGTCCAATCACCAATAATCATTGGTTGATAATCCGTCATATAAGTATATAAATTATAAAGAAAATCATTCTTTTCTGAATAAACTTCTTTTTCCATAAATTCATCCATTAATCTACTATCATATCTTTTAACGTAATAAGGATTTTTATTAGGTTTATATATCATAAATATATTCTATTGTCAAACATAATTCTTGCCACGAAATACCAACTAATCTTTTAAAATCTGTTGGTTTAGCTTTTGTAGCTAATTCCATTTCAATCCAAGTATAGTTATTAGTATCCGCTTCATAAATTTTTGCAAAAATTTCATAATTATTTCTTCCCCAATCAGCTTCGTGTTCATTTTGAGCTAATCCTTTTTTATTTTTTGCAATTTTTAATACTTTTTCATCATCAACCCTATAAACAATTCTTGAAGAACCAGCACCTATTTTTTGTAAACGTTCATCACAATATTTTTTTCTTCCAATAAATGTTGAAATTTGAGAAAATTCATTTAAATTAAAATTTGTTGGATATGCCATTTCTTCTAATGGTTCTTCAATACCAGCCATTTCTAATATTTTTCGCATATGTTCTGAAATTTTCATTATATCTCCAAGTAAAAAAAATCTCTCTAAATATTTATTAGAGAGATTTTTAATCTTAATATTCATTGTGCCACATAAGAACTTTTGAATAATTATCATAAAAGAATAGCCATTCTCCATCTGGGCAATCAGTATATGAATAATGTTTTTTATAAAGAGGTTTATCATTACCATCAGAAATAATCATATCACCTTTACCATTTTTAACAATAAGTTTAATAGAAAAGAATTCTTCTTCTGTTTTTTTAATCCATTTAGGCATAAAAATACAAAAATCATTTAAGAACCAAAATGCTTCTGCATTTTCTGCAAAAATTTTTACTCCATCAGTAATAAGAATTTCATTACCACAGTTATATCTGTAATAGTTTTCTGTACCTGTTGCATAAGCCATCAAATTTTCTAATTCAGTTGAAGTAATCATTTGTTTAACCTTTCATTATTTGTTGTTGATAAGGTTAATATAACATAGAAAAATTACTTGTCAAGAGAAAATAAATTATTTTATATTTAATTCACATTTAATTTCAGGATTTAATGAATTTTTTGCCATACATACTTCATAGTTATTAATTTTCATAAGTATAATGTTTGAATCTTCATTTAATTCCAACGCATCTATTTTTAAATTAGTTTCAGAAATATATTTTAATGATTCTTTTTCATTTTTTCTAATCTGTTCCAATTGTTCAACAGTTACATTAGCTGTTGTTGAAATTGTTTTAATTTGATTTTGTAATTCATTATTTTTAATAATAAGAGTTTGATTTTGTTCTTTAGTAATAGATAATTCATTTGACATATATCTAAAACCACCATAGATACCAGCACCTAATGCAATTATTAACAAATATGGTAGAAATTTTAAAAATATGTTCATTTACCATTCCTTAATAAGTTTGTATCCATTTGGATATATTTTTTGTATTTTTTCATCTTGAGATAATTTATTTATTTGATGATTATAATATCCCCAATAGGTTATAGCATCTTTTGATAATCTTAAACAGATATTATCTTCTTCATCCATACCAAGTATTTGAAATGCTTTTTGATGATTAGCAGACATTGCGTCCCATACCAACCATTGTCCAAAATAAGGCTCATTTAAATCACCATCAATAGCAATTCTTAGTTCTTTACCATTATTTAATTGTGATTTAATCCAATTTATTGATGGGTCTTCATAAAATGTAACGCCTTTAACAGTATATTTGCTTTCATTTATTTGAACACCAGCAATTTTTAAAACTTCATTAATAGCATTTTCATCATATTCTATTGGTAATTCTTTTGCGGATTTAATTAATTTTTTATCAAATAATAAATAACAATCAATCCCACTATTATCTAATAATGCTGAATTAAAACCATTATCTATAAAAACTTGAATCATATCATTATCAGCATCAATCAAACCACCAAAATCATACCATTCATCGCCAAATAATTCTTCACCATCATAATCATTTGCTAAATTTAATTGATTTTCATCTACATCAAATTCAACTAAACCGCCATTATCAAATAATTTAGCATATTCTAATGCATAATCAATATCATCAGTCGTCCAAATATAATTTTGATTTGGTCTAATTCCCCAATTTGGATAATCTTTATTATAACCTCTATATAATTTCATTTTAAACCATCATTAAAATTTTATTATTTTTAATTAAGAAAACATTTTTATCAGTTGTAATAATTTCATAACCTGGAAACGCATTTTCTAACAAATAAATTTCACCATCATCTCTATCATTAAAAGTTTTAGAGCTTTCAATGATTTTATTTAATTCATCTTCTGAAATATAACGTTTTGGAGTATATTTGCGTATCCAGCCATTATCATTAATTAAAAAAGGTTTATAATTTTCTTCAACTGTTGTTTCATCTGTATCAATATTAGCTGTATCTCTTAATTTATTCAATCTAACATATTTTTTAATATTTTCTTCAGATAATTCAACTGGTTCATTCATTTGATATGTTGAAAAATTCCATCCTTTATTATCTGCGACAAAATTAATAGTATCAATCATATCTAAAATCATTTTGGGAAAATTATCATTCCTTTCAACTTCAACGAAAATAATATATTTGTTATCATCAGTTAATGAATCAGAAATTTCAATATCACGAATTTCAATATAATAATATTTTTCAATAAAATCTTCCAATTCTTCTGCTGCATCTAATTCATTTACAAATAAAGCAACAGTAATATTATCTTCATCAATTTTAGAAGTATATTCATCTATACTTATATAAGAAGATATTAAATTAGCTAAATCATTTTTTCTCAAATCTTCATATAATTTCATTTTATATCCTTAAATTTCATCACCATTTGATACAACTGATTCAACATTATCATTTGTTTCATTTTCATCATCTAATTTCTTTTGAATTGCATCTAAATCGTAAATGTTATCATTAATAATATGTTTATTTGGAATTAATATGTCAACTAACCAAATATCCTTTTTTTCCATTATTGGTTCATATTTTCCTGTACGAGTATTATATTTAATATCTTTTTCTGTTTTATATTCTTTTGGCAAATATTCATAAGATGGTTTATATTTTACTAAACAATCATACTTAGATAATAAAACACTTCCTTTTGTATGAGGTTTTTTATCTCGTGGTGTTTTTAAAATAATATTTGTAAAATGTCTTAAAAAATTTACTTCAACTATTTCAGCATCAAACCAATTTGGAAAAGCATACACATTAAGAATATCAAAAAAATCATCAATATTCATTAAGACATCTAAATAATTTTCATTTTTATATATATCATTAATAAATTGATATTGCTGTAATAAAAATAGATTCATTTATTTTCCTTTTATCAATATAAAAGTATTTATTATATTATTTTTATAGTAATAAAGCATAATATATCAAAATATTATGCTTTATTTAACAGAAATTAAAATGTAATTAAACAACGTTCTAAAACTAAACCAATAACAAATAGAAATAATAAAATAATTAAAATATATTCTACCATTTTATTTTTCTCCAAGTAAAATAAGACCCGTTCCTGTTAATTCTTTCTTTAAAAATGCCAATTGTTCAGGCATATCAAAATAATAAGTTTTATTATTTTTAATTTTAATAGCTGTTAAACGGTCATCATCATCTTCGGAAATAACATAACCTTTTTTTCCAAACATTTCAATGAAAGAAGAATTTTCTTCTGGTTCTAAGTTATATGGTTTAAAAGCCTGTCTTACTTTTGATTCCAAATCTAATAATACAGCTTTTTCAGCAGCTGACCATTCATAATTAACAGATTTTAAAACAATATCCCCAACAACTTCTTGAATTTTATTACAAAATGATTCACTTTCATAATAACTTTCCATACCTTTTGGTAATTCCATATCAAATTCTAATTCTTTATTAGAATTAAAACCTATATTACCAACTTTAGCAATGACTTTTTCAAATTCTTTGTCTTCTAATTGGATTAAAATTGTATCTTTTTCATCATTTATTAAAATTTTATATTTACTAACCATTATTAACTCCTTCGTTGTCATTACCAATAGATTGATTTGATAATGTTCCAAAAGATAATACATCATCAGAAGCATAATAATTAATTTGTTCAACAGTAATATATACAATTAAATTAAATGGGTTTGCTTTATTTGGTCTATTTAATAAAGGCGAAAATTTAACTTTTTCAACTGAACAACCTTTATAAATTGAATGACATTTATTTGGATTTGATAATGATAATTCAAAATCAAAAGAAGTATGCATTAATATATCATATAATTCTTTTTCAACATAACCATCTTTAGTGCTTCGTAATGTTAATATTAACATTTTATCAGATACAACATTATCTTCATTTCCCATATCTGCATAATTTTCCACCTTTAAATCAGGCAATTCAACCATAAAAATATTATCTGGAATATACTTTAACATCTGCCCATTTGTAAGTTTAAATCGTGTACTAAACTTATTATCCCAGTTATATTTTTCTACTAACTTATCTTTATCCATTCTCTTTTCCTTTTCCATAATAAGTATATTCATTATGAAACAAAGAAAAAAAAGATGCAATAATATTATTGCATCTTTAAAAATAATTAAATTTCAGGTTTGGGCAAAATTTTATTAAAAAATTCATCGCTTAATTCTTCTTTATCTATTTTATTAATAATATCAATAACTTCATCATTTAATTCAGGATGCTTATCTAATAACTTCAATAAAATATGATGATTAGTTTGAAGATTAATAATATTAGACATAACTTGCCGTCTATAATCTGCAAAAACTTTATGCATAAAAAATTCATAAATATCCCTATTTCTAAAATCAACAGTAATATCCACCGATGGATTAAATTCTTTAAAAATAGGATTATCTCCAAATAATTTAGTTTGTCCAATGACAATTTCATAACTCATTAAAAATCTCCATTATATAAAGTTCTTGCTACACTAACTACATCAATATCATTATAATATTCAGTTCCATTATCATCACACCAATCAATATCATTAAAATTAATTTTTTGTTGTTTAACCATATCCGAAGCCATTTCTTCATTTAATGCTTTAACTGTAATATATCCTGTACAATCAATTGTCTTTGTACCACTAATCTGTACAGTAAATTCTGGTAAATTTTCTTCATCTTCTTCTGAAATTCCTGTTCCCCATAAAGGGTCAAAATTTTTTCTAACTACTCGTGAAAAATCACCTGCATAAGGGCATCTTTCATTTTGATAATCTAAAAATTCTTTCCAATCTGAATTATTCCACATATAATGTCTTTTATAATCACTCATTATTTTCCTCATTTTCAAATTCTTTTTTATATTGAAGATACATTTCATATCTTAATTGTTTATTTCGTTCTTCAATAGCTTTTTTAGATTTTTCTAATTCTTTTTGTTTTTCAATTTCTTCTTGCTTTAATCTATCAATATACATTTGAATACCATTTTCAGAATTAAATTCTTCTGGTAAAATTTCAAATGTTTTTTCGCACCATTCAGAATAAAATGATTTCCCAATAGTAATTATAATCATATTATTTAAAATAGTTGTATGTTGATATTCCCAATTAGAATACTCCATAGCTTTTATAAATTCTTTAGCTCTTTTATCAATAGCATAAATCATATCAACATAATTCATCTTTAACCTCATAAACATTTCCTGCAACAAAAAAACCTAAACCCATTTCATTAATATATTTAATAAAAGTTAAATCAAAATCAGCATAACCATCTATTAATTCAACTTCACCAAATTCTCTAACTATTGTTTCAAAATCAGTATCTTCACCATCTTCATCAATATAACGTATAATATCATTTTCATAAACATTTACATTTCCATCAATATATACTAATTGATTTGGTTCAAATCTCTCTGGAAATGAAAATAAAAAACCAATTGTTTTACGTTCTCCATTAACATTATAAAATATATCATTTCCTGTTGAAGTATTTTCAGGATATAACAATTTATTTTCTTTTTTATCATAAAATCTAAATTTAACAACTGATTTAAAACTATACAAATTTTCTATTGGCATTAACATATCTCCGTATCATATATAAATTTTTTGTTTTACTTTTTTCAATAATATAACCAAATTTTTGATAAAAAGCAATTAAAATATCTTCAGGTGTTCCATAACAAGTAGATACTAATAATTTACTATCATATTGATTAATGTCTAACCATTGACAGAATTGCTCCATTATTTTTGTTCCAATATGCATATGCTGTAAATTTTTAGGAATAATAAAATTATTTAACCATACTAATTTTTCTTTCTTCCAAATAGATATATCAAATTTAATTTTATATAATTTAACAAGTTCATTATCAAAATTCATTTTAAAAATCCATCAATATATCTATAAACAGGAGTATTGGGATTTTTATTTAACCAAAACTCCTGTATACTTCCCTTTAATACAGAATTAAGCCACCAATGAGGATATTTCTTATCTTCATATAATTCAAAAAAATATAATAGCCCATTTCTCATATCTTCTTTCCAAGATGTTACTTGTAAATTAAGAATTTTCTTTCCTAAAAAATAACCATTTCTTTCATCAACAAAACCTTCTCCATATGTTTCATAACGATACATATCTTCCTTTGCTTTATCACTAAAATCAATGTTATCACTTGCAAATTCTTTAGCAAACATTTCATATAATGGTATCATTTTTTGAAATTTTTTACCAAGTTTTATCATTATGCCCCCATAGCAACAAGAACTAATGAATTAGCTTTAACTTCAACTTCTGATTCTCTTAACAATTTTTTTTCATTTTCATTAAATACAGAATCATCAAATTTTGCTAATTTTCCATTATTTTTTAAGCAAAGTAATCTTCCATTAGCATCAAATTTTTTATCTGCAACAACGTGATAACCATTTTTCGTTTCAAAAGATTCAAGATAATCTATTCCGCATAATTTTTTAACAACATTTAAAACATTGACATCTTTTGTATCAACATCAAACATCCATCTACGACCATCTCGGTCAGAAGATTCAGCTAATTGAGTTACCGATGGAACAAGTTTATTAAACATTTTAACTGAAACTTGTGGTTCTTTAACTCCAAGATAAGAATCTAATTGACGATTTACAACATCACGAGCAGCTATTAAAGTTTTCATTGTTGATTTTCTATCTAATGTCATATATAAACGACACCTAAACATTTCAACAACTGTTTTCATATCTTCTTTAACACGGTCAAAATATTCTTCACTATCAACAAGCCATTGACGAACAAAACATTCTTGTTTTTCTTTATCAAGCAAAACAGGTCTTTCTCCATCTTTATAATCTTTTGCTCTTATTAAAGCTACAAATTTATAATATGTTTGTTCAGGCTTCCATTGAACAACATTTTTAACTTTATCAAAATTATCAACAAGTAACATTTTATTTCTCCCTTTTATTAAAAAGGCAATCTACACCTAAAATTTTTAACTAATTGTTTATCTTTTAACATAATAGAAAACTTTTCTCTATTAGAAAATTCTAATTCTATTTTTCTTTGTTTAATTTCATTACCATTTAGATTCTCCCAAATACACAAATATTTTTTAATATTTTTAAGTTGTCCCATTGATTGCCATTTAGTCCAACTATAAGCATATCCGTTGTACACCCAATATCTAACAAACCAGTTTTTTGATTGTGATTCACATAATTCAGTTAAATCATTATCAATTAAATAACAACGAATTGCTTTCATTTTACTAACCTTTCAAATCAATATCAAAAATAGCATTAATTATTTGAATATATCTTTTATAGTCACAATTAAAAGCTATTTGTAATTCATAAGATGTAATCCTATCACCCATATGTTCAACAACACAAACTTCTTTATTTTCATTATTAATAAACAAACGACAACAACCTAATTTAAAAACTTCAATATATTCTTCATACCAACCTTGTTCTTTATCTAACCAAAATTTTGTAATTGTAAAATTAAATTTGTCGCAATTATCTTCAAGAAGTTTAACAAAATCTTCCCAAGAATTCACCATTATTTTATTCCTTCTTTTTAAAATGTGTTTCGCCTAATTTAAGTGCATAATAAATCAAAAAATAAATAACAAAACCACAAAAAACAAATTTAACAAACTCCATAAAAAACCCACATATAATCAACCAAACATAAATATCAACACCTACCATCGCCCATTTTGTTGGTTCATCTTGTTTTTTAATCTGATTAATGGAAAATACTGCTCCATTCTTAATATAAATACCAATTTCTTTAAGTTTTCTTAATAACTCTTTCATTTTTTATCCTTTTCATATAAAAATAATTTCTCTATGCTGTAAATATAACATAGAGAAATTAATTGTCAATAGATTTTTTATTTTACTGGATAATTTTTTAAGATATAATCTACTAAATCTTCAATTTTATTTAAATCATCAGTAATTTCATTTGTTTCCGATGAATATAACACGTGATTAACATCTTCATAAAGCCACCAATCAACTAATTCATTTGCTTCAGGCGTTATTAAATAATCTAACAAATATCTAATTACTTTATATAATTTATCATCAATCCCAATTAAATCACAACATTTTAAAGCTGAATTAATATTATTCATATATTCTGAATGTTCTTTTAATATAGTAATAATATTAGTTAAAACATCTTTTAAATTACTATTATCTTCTGTTATTTTTTTTGAAGATATTTCTTCTAATTTCTTTATAAAATCATATTCATTCATTTAGCCACTCCATTATCATAAAAAAGAAAGTTGTAAATATTCCTATAAAAATTATAATCCATTCAGAAAATAAAAACATACATCCGATAAAAATAGTAAAAAACAAAATTATTAATGTAATGATAAAATATGATTGCCATTTATGTTTTTCTTTTTCTTCAATAGATATATTAAAAATTTTAGAAAACCACTTATTAAATTCAAATGTATTTTGATTGAATTTATAATTATCAAAAATTTCTTTTAATTCATATGAATTAAAATATTTCGTTAAATCTACATTAAAATCAAAATTATTTTTTGCACAGGCGAGTTTATATTGAATTAATTTTTCATATAGATATTTTTCATTAAAAGAAGATTTTGTTAAATTTTTAACTAATTTGGAAATTAATTCTCTATGTAACATTTTGTATTCCTTATATTTAGGGGAGTTTAAACTCCCCTAAAATTATTATTTGTTTTCTTCTAAAAATTTTTCCATTTCTTCAATAGAAGTAAAAGATTCATTAGAAATAGTTGGAGCAAATTGTTCTAAAAACTCTGATTTAGCATTTTCACGAACAATCTCATCATCATACATTTCGTTAATTTCATTAATATTTAAGGATGAATCAGTTCCATTGGGCAAATATAATGTACTTTTAATGTTATTGCTTTCTTTTCTAACTTCAACATTTTCTTTTTTAGCTTCAAAAATTTCAATCTTCCCTTTAGTTTTTTCAATTTCCAATTCAAGATTATCATTAGTTTTTTCAATATCAGAAATAGTTGTTTTTCTTGTGCATAAAGCATCTTCTCTGCTTTTGATAATTTCATTTTTAACTTTAAGTTTTGTTGCTAATTTTGTAAATAAAATTTTATCATCTTTATTTTTAGCATCATCTAATTGTTTCAAAAGATTATTTTTTTCATTATTCAAAGTTTGTAATTTCTTTTCAATAACTGCTGCTTCCTGAACCTCATTAACTAACTTATCATAATTTTCTTTTCTTTTTAATTCAAAATCAGATAATTGTGCTTTTAATAGTTCAACATTAAATTCTTTTCTAATAGATTTATTTAATTTAATAAAACCAAAAGTTAGAATTGAAACAATTGTGTTAAATAGATTTAATAAACTATTTGTTAATTTTTTAAATAAATTCATTTTTATAATCTCCATAAATTAATATTCCGTTTTTATTATAAATTATTAATTTTCATTGTCAAGATAAAAAAATACTTTATCACAATATTTTTTAAAATATGGAAACATATTATAATTATCTTTAATTTTCTTGAAAAATTGATTTCTCTTATTATCTTTAAATTTAGATACTTTTTTAAAAGGGAATTTAATATCTTCAATAATTCCAGATTGATATATTTTAATTCTATATTCTGATATTTTTTCAAAAATAACTATAAAGTCTTCATCAAGCAATGAATCAACTAATTTTATTAAATTTTCTTCATTCTCGGTTAAAGCATTTTTATGTTTCCATTTATTTGGATGTTCTTCAAATACTTTTTTACCTCTATAATATAAATCATTTTTATATATATTTTGCGAATAAGTTGTATAACTATTACAAAATACATCTTTTTCTTCTACTGATATTAAATCATTTTGCGTAGCATTTAAAATTAAATGATTACTTTCATCCATATAAGTATATAATATATTATTATCATTAATTGTTTGACTAATCAATATAAAATGCATTCCACAAAATTCAATATCCTGACAACCCCAAATTTTTTCTTTTTGGGGTTGCTCGGCATTTATAATTTCTTCAATTTCTTTAATATCTTCAAAAGTTGGACTGAATTTAATCCACTCATCAAAATTTGGAACATATTCTTTTTTTAATGGTAATAACATTTTTACACCTTAATTATATTCTGTTGTTTCGCCTTTACGAAGTTTATATGCTTCTGAAACAGATTTTAAAAATACTCTACCAAGCTCACTTATATAGCGTTCATTTAATGGGCGAATAACTACACCTTCACGAATTTGGTTTTTATTTTTACCAAGAGTTGTTTTACCATCAGTTAATTCTTTAACTTTTTCATATGAATATTCTCCAACATATAAAGATGGTACACGTTCAATTCCAAGTTCTGAAGCAAATGCTTTGCATTCTTCATAATTTAAAAATCTACCATAACGAGGTTTTCCAACATAAACATCAAATAAACGATACCCAATATGTCCATTTTCCAAACCATATTTTAAATCCTGCATACCATAAGTTTCACCAAATAAAGTTAACATATCAGAATTTTTATAAAGTTCAGAATTAACAACCTTATTTTCAATATCATTTAACTTAAATGCACGGACATAATATGAATTAGCATTAGACAAATTATTCTTAAAAAATAATCCTTTATCACCCTGTCCTTTTGAAGCAATATAAATATCCTTATTCTCACCAAAAGTTTCATCATTTACAACACCTTTAGTAAAAATAAAACGAGTTTGAGTTCCGTGAATTTTTTCAGTTGCTTCAAACATTTCACCTTCAATAAAAGCATCCATAAACTTTTGGATTGGTTCAACATCATAAGGAACAACAATTTCAGTTCCACCATTAAAAATTTCTCCACCCATTTTTGCAGGAATAGGAGGTTCATATTTTGTAATACCAAGAAATTCAGCAACATTGTCATCCTTATATACTTCTAAATATGGCATATAAGAATTTTCCTCAACATATTCATCACCAGTACCATAAGGTTCACCTTCAATAATGTTTATAGTATGATAATAATTATCTTCTGCATCATTTCCCATTTCCAATTCTTTAACAGGATACAAAATACCTTCTGAAAAAATACCACGAAGTTTCAAAGGTTTTACTCTATTCCCTTCTTTGCCTGCAAGCATTCCACAGTTCTTTTCTTCATTCCAAAAATCCATTTTCTTCAACAACCATTCAGGAAGTAAAGCGTTTTCAGGAATATAAACGACTAAATCACCAACATTATAACGGTCAGAACCATCTGGTAATTTATTAGAAATACAATTATATCCGCCGATATTATAAATTGTTAATCTATCAGCATTTGGATGATTTGCCTTCTTTTCAATTTTAACCACTTTACATTCAAAATTAGCCATTTTTATTCTCCTTTATTATCTTCAATAATTTCAATTATATCTAAATTACCTTCCCACGAAAAACATTCTTCTAAAAATTCTACTGAAACACCTGATACTATATCAAATATTACTAATTCTTCATCGGAAATTTCATTTTGTAACCATCTTAGTCGTTGTTCATTTCTATCTTTATCAATCCAAGGGTATGGTTTAAAACTTTCTTTAAAACGCTTTATACCATTAACATCAATATATGTTGGAGCAATTAAAATAATTCCTGAATTTTTAAATTTAATTTTAATATTCTCCATAATTTACTCCTTTAATTTGAAATCTACCATCAATACTTTTTCCATTACAATCAAAATAAGTATTAACATTATCACTCATTAAATAAAATAAACCACCTTTGACCTGTTCAACAGAAGAAATTTTAATTTTCATATCATTAATAATTAAAATATCATTATCTTTAATATTATGAAAAATACCTTTTCTATAATAACCATATTTTAATTCTTCATCGGTTATAATTGCGTTTTTTTAGAATTACAATTTTTACACATAAATTGTAAATTTATCATTTTATTAACTCCATTACACGATTGAGGAATTATATGGTCTTTATTGTAAAAAACAAAATCTCCATTAGTATCTGGATTACACGGTATTAATTGATAAACTTTTTTACCATTTTTATCTATACATTTATATGAATTAATTAAAGCATAATGAGTAAAAACTTTACCACAACAAGGACACATATCATTAAATAACGACAATAATGCGGTATGTGTGGAAACATTGATTTTCATACTATTATTCATAATTGTAACATAATGATTATGAATTTCATCTATCATTTTTAATGAATTAATAGAAATCCTTGACAAATATTCCATTTTCCATAATGGCATTGATTTAATTAATTCACGCCCTTTTTCCTTGGTAATCAATTGAGCAATTTCAAGCATCAATATCCCTTTCTAAAAAAATTAAAGTGCTTTATACGTTTTTAATATAAAGCACTTTTTAAATTTGTCAAGAATTATTTGAAAAATTATTAAATATTTTATCAATACATTTTTCTAATGCTTTTTTATGACCAATTTCATCATCATTTAACCAAATATATTCTTCATAAACAAAATTACAATTTCTATCAACATAATATGCAAAAACATATTTTGTTGAAAAATCACAGATTTTATCCACAAATAATTTAACTCCTGTAATTATAGAATTTTGTTCCAAGGCATTGGATTTAATGAAATTTTTAATATATTTTTCTTTATCCTCATAACTTAAACCCGTTAATGTTTCAAACATAATTCTTCCTTTTGTATTTAAATAAGAATCAAAAGGCATTTCTATATAACTTATTGAATCACCAATTTTATATTTAGGAGTTATATTAAACTTATTAATTTCATAAGCTAAACTATATTGAGGTAAAGACGAAATAAAATCTACCAAATCAAAAATTTGATGGCATTCGCATTTAATATTTCCAATAATTAAATTATTTTTAGTTATATATGAAACAATTTCTCCAAATTTTGTTTTTTCATAATGATTTTCAATATTAAAAGTTTTATTATTCCGATAGCATCTAACAATTTTATCTCTATCAATATATAATTCATTAATTAATGAATCTTTACTAATATCATATGAAATTCCTTCTGGAATATCATTAACAAAAAAATAATTATATAAAAAGGTTTGGACATCTTCTTTTTCAATAGCCGTTATAATAACTGGTTTATCTATTGGTTGTGTATCTGATTCTACCATAAAATTTTTATCATCCATTAAGTTTCTCCAAAATTATTTTTATATTAAATTATAGGAGTATAAAACTCCTATAATTACCATTTAATTGTAAGACATAAAGATGTCGTATATTCTACAACAAATCCATTTTTTAACAATTCAATTCTTACATATTCTACAATATCTTTAATTTCATCAATACTTAAATTCTTTAAAACAGGAAAAACAATATTATTAAAAACTATTGATATTTCTGTTTTTTCAGCATCATTAGAATTTGCCATAAGTTTATCATTTACAATAGAAATAACTGCATTTTTAATTTTAAATAATCTAGCAGACTTTTCTTGTTTATTTCTTAAATCATTAGCTGTAATAAGAATTTTATTTTCAGATAAATTTCTATTTTCTTGTTGAGTTACTTTAACAGGAGAATCAACTAAAAATTTTTTAGTTTTATTTTTAATTTTAGTTTCATTTTCTTTAATTCGCTGATTAGTTTCAGGAGAAATTTTTGCAACAATATCCTCATCATTACTATCATCAAGTAATTCATCTAATGATGGTAAATCACCAAGTAAATCCTGTAATGAAATATCATCATCACAACAAGAACAATGACATTTATAATTACATTTTCTATTCTTCTTTTCTTTATTAATATCTTCGTTTGTATCATCCATAATAGTATCAACTAAATCAGGAATTAATGTTGCTAATACTTCAAACATATCATTCACATTCGTATTCATATTTTTATTTTTTTTCATATTTTATTTTCTCCTAATCAATAAAAAATTCATTTTCTTGTGAATACTTAATATTCATCAAGCAATATGATTCATATGCTAATTTTTCAAAATCCATATTTAACTCTTTTTTTGCTTTTTCTGTAATAAGTTCGGAATCATATGAACCATTCATTAAAGTATATTTAACCTTTAACTTATCATTTTCAAAAAAATAATACTTCATTGGAATAATATTATTTTTTTGAATAAATTTTAATAAATCATTACTCATTTATAACCTCTTTTTAAGATTTCTATTTTAATATAAATTAAATATATTAATTTGTCAAGGTTTTTTATTTTAATATTTCAGACAATATATCCTTAATAATTTGTAATTAGCACCTCATCACTATCATTAGAACCTTTATTCTTTCTATGATAATTACAATTATTATATGTATAATTTAAATGATGAACTATATATTTTTGACTCCAATCAAATAAAATATCATTTTTAGAGCCATTATTTTCTAAAACATTTGATAATGCCCATTTAACATTTTTATTATTTAATTCATCTAAATAATTCAACAATTCTTTTTCATCATTTTCCGTCCACATTTTAAATCCTCTGTTTCCATCATTATAGGCAGCAGTTGAAATTAAATATGGTGGGTCTAAATAAACAAAATCATTTTCATTTAATTCTAATTTATTTAAACAATTCTTATAATCTCCATTAAAAAATTGAATATTTTGATTTTTTAAAATTTTTGTAAATTTTATTAAATCATTTTTAATTGAATCATTATAACAACTTTTATATTTTCCAAACGAAGAATTAAATTGATGATTATTATTAAATCTTATTTGATGATTAAATGAAAAACAAGTTAATATAAACAAAATTAATGGATATTTTGTCTGATTATAAACTTCTCTTAACGCATTGTAACCTTCTAAATTAGTTTTAGATAATTGATACGTTCCAATAATATTATCTATTGTTTCTAAAATTTTGTTTAAATCATTATTTTTTAAGAAATCAAAAAACTCTATAAGATATGTTATCATATCATTACAAACATAATTATTTGCATTAACATTTATTCCAACAGTATAACTTCCAGCAAATAAATCAACAAAAGTATTAATATTTTTTGGAAATAGTGGTAAAATTTGTGATAACAATTTATATTTGTTACCAGTATATCTTAATGGACATTTTATATAATCACTCATTCTATACCTTTAATATTATCTTTTAAATACTTATACAATCTCATTACTGAAATTCTTTTAGCCGAAATAGAATTAACATATTCCCTAATAGTATTAAATTCTAATAATTGTTTCATTTGTTCTGTAAATTCTGATTTATGACAATAAAAATATGCTTCTTGTGCATATTGTCCAACATATTCAGGAACTTTTCCCAATGAACCATTACCCCAATTACATATTGCATAATCATATCCTTCAGGTTTTTTATATGAACCATTACGGCGATATTCTTTAATAGTAATATCTTTTAATGTATAATCAGGTTTTTCATTTAAAATTCCATTTTTAGGACGTTTATATATATTAAAACAACAATGTAATTTTCTATCCGAATATTGAATTATCCCTAAATCTTCTGAATATATTAAATCAAATTCATACATTTGTAAATTATTATTTAATTGCGATATAGGTTGAATAAAAGCAATATAATCACCAATTTCACAACATTTTTTATAAAATTTTACAGATAATGAATTTGAATTTCCAAAAGGCGGATTTCCAATACATAATCTATTCTTTTTATATTCAATATTTTCTTTTAAAAAATCAGCTTTAATAATATCTTTAAATTCTGGTTCAATATCATATGCTGTACATTTTATTTGTGAACTAAATGCACCATTTCCTGCTGATGGTTCAATAATATCTTCAATATCATTTACTCCATTATAAACTAATACTTTAATAGTTGTATCTATTAATCTTTTTGCCAAATCTTTAGGAGTATAATACTTATCATTAATAATTTTCACCATTATCAAAATCCCCATTTATCATCATCATTTATTGTTTTATATATACAAAACATCATAAATGAGCAAACAAGTAATAAACTTAAAATAAATGTCATTGTAATCCTTTAAATATATGCGTTATTACATCTGCTGTCCAACCATTACCAATGGCTTTTTTAGCCAAATGTTCAGGAACAGAATCACAATAATTTTCAGGTAATGTTTGTAATCTACAATATTCTTTTAAAGAGTAATAAGTCCAATTTTTTCTATATTTTCCAAAAGCATCAACATATCTTCCATAAGATAAATTACTTAAAACGTTATCTTTTTCAACAGTTGTTAAACAATTACTTTTATTACTATTTGCTTTACGTACTTCTAAACATTGAACGATAGGAATTTCTTTATTATAATCTTCTCTGTGTCCATTATTATTAATTCTTCTTCCCACTATTGTTGCTTTATAACAAAAGTCTTTATTATCTAAAATATCTTTTAACTCAATATGTTTATTTTCAGGATATTCTATTTTCCAATTAAACCAATAATTTCTTTTTCTTTGTTGAGCAGATAATAAAGAACTATCAATTAAAATAGGTTTCACACCAACTTCGTTAGTTATGACTTCTTCCCATTCTTTTTTCATTATAACATTTTCTAAAAGAAATTTAATATTAGGATTAATAGATTTTAAATAATTTAAAATATCTCTATATTCAAAAAATAATTTAGATTCTCCATTAAATCCTTGTTGTTTACCTGCTGAAGAAAATGACGTACACGGAGAACCACCTATTAATAAATCTATGGTATTCCATTCAATATCCCAATTTCCCAATTTCTCCAATTTAATACAGAACCTAATTCAATAATATCAGAATAATTTGTTTTAGCAATTGTTATAGCATTTTTATCAATTTCTGAAGCATAATATTTGTCAACATTTATTCCTGCTCGTTCTAATGATAATCTTCCTGTTCCAATGCCGTCAAATAATGACAACACTTTCATTATTAATCCTTTAATTTTAATGCTAATTTATACAAAAAATTATGAAAAATATTTTTATTTTCAATTTTATTTTGCTGAAATAAATTATAATAATCATTAAAAATTGATGACTTTCTGGATAAAATTATCCATCCTTTATTTTTCATTAAATTTTCATAAATTATTTTTGGTTGATATATACTAATTAATTCATTATAACAAATATCAACTAAATTATCAATTTGTAAATAAAGATATTTTGAAAAATTTAATGATGGTTTATCATTAACATATTCTTTAAATTGTTCAACTAATTCATTAATATAATCTTCTAAATTTTCACATTGACCACTTAAAATTTCTTTTAATTTATTATATTCAACACGAATTTTAATTTGTTCAATATTATTATGAATTGTTTTTTCAATAAGATTTGTAGATATGCGAGGAATTATAATTATAATATTTGTTTTTTTATTTAATTTAAAAGATGCATAAATTGAAAATTCTTTTCTTAAATAAGAAATAAAACGACTAATTAAAATAGAATTTATACCTTTTCCAACAAATTTTTTCTGAATATCATTATATAATTTTTCAATAAAATTATCATATTCAGAAATATCTGCCATATAAAAAGTTGATACTTTCATATTAAATCCTATTATTTCATTTATTTATATTTTCAATTCTCTCTTTTGCAATTTTAAACATATTTTTATCTAATTCAATTCCAATAAAATTCCTATTCATTTCTTTACAAACAATACCACAAGTTCCACTCCCCATAAAAGGGTCAAGAATAATATCATTTTCATTTGTAAAATTTACTAAAATTTTTTCAATTAATGCTGTTGGAAACCCAGCTTTAATGAATTTATTTCTCTCACGCTTAATTTCCCAAATATTTGTTTCAGTTCCTCTGGCAAAATTAGCACAATCAAATGCTCTATTGTATGGTTTATTATTATCAAATACAATAATAAATTCAAATTGGCTGTTTAACATACCAACTTGCATAGCAGGCTGACCATAACCTTTATCCCAAATAATAATTTCTTTAATTTTATCTGCAAAATAACCCATTAATTTAAATAAAGCTATTTTATTACCTGTTAGCATTTGTATATTATAAAACATTAAATCGGAAACTTTTAATGCTTTTTCAATAAATTCTTTTTGAAAATTAAAATAATATTCCATAGAAAGGTCATCATTATAATTTTCATATTTTGTTGAAAATTCTATTTTATGATTTTTATTATTACAGCGAGAAACATATTTCCCTTTCATAACTCTAAGATTCATATTATAAGGTGGAGAAGTAATAATACAATCCACCTTACGATTTTCAGATATAAATTTATCTAATATTGGTAAACAATTATCATTTAATAATTCAAATTGATTCATTTTAATATTTCCGTAAACCCATTTTCTTTAACAAGTGTCATTAAATGTGGTGCTTGATTAATTAATGTATCATTATGTGTAACTAACATAACATTTTTATCTTCCTTTGTTTGCAATGCTTGAACTGTCATTTCAACTCCAGCAGTATCTAAACCAATACGGTCTATTACCTCATCCATTGCAAATAAATTAATTTTACAATTATTTAATGTTTCCCAAACATCTCTAAATGCTAATGTTAATGCTAATGTAATACGTCCCATTTCTCCTGTTGAAACATAACCATATTGAATACCCATATATTCAATTGTTAATGACATATCACTATTAAATGATACAATATGTAAAGAACCTAATTGTGCTAAATATTGCATAATTTTAGAATTTAAAAATTCTAATGATTTTTCTAATATTGTTGTTCTAATAAAAGATGATGGGCTATTTAACAATTTTAATAAAACTTCTTGATGATTTAAATCATCTTGAATTTGTTTAATTGGTGCGTCATCTAATACTTGAATATTCTTTTTAAGTTCTTCAATAGATTTTTCTTGTTGTTCAAAAGGATTTGTTAATAATTGTTTTTGTAAACTATTTAAAGTAATTCCTAATGATTCTAACGTTGCTTGATGTTGTAATGCTTCTTGAATATTAGAATAATGTGTCTGTGGTTTAATACCTAAATCAACAATAACAATTTTATTTTCCTGTTCAATTAAATCATTTTTTTCTTTAACAATATTTTCTAATTGTAATTTTAATTGATTTAACTCATTTTCTTTTTCAAGTAATGAACTCATATCATTAAATGATACTGGTTTAAATTCAAATACTTTTGGAACAAATAAAGAAATAGTATGGTTTGCTTCTAAAATCTCCATATCAATTCTATGTAATTCTTTTTGAAGTTGAACAATCTCCTCTTTTTTACTTTCTTTTAATTTATTAACTTCTTCAACTCCCATTGGTTGACCACAAGTCGGACAAACATTTTCTTTAATATTTGCTAATTCAGTTTCTTTTTTTTCAATTTCATTAGCAATACGTTTAAAATTAGTATCAAGATTTTGTTCTTTAAAATTTTTAATAGTTTTATATTTATTTTCTTCAATATCATAAGCAATTCTTTCTTTATTAAGTTGCTCATTATAAAGAATATTTTGACGTTCAACTATAAAATTATATTTCAATAATTCAGCAATACGAATCTGATAATTTTTAATAAAAATATCTTTTTCTTGTATTTGTTTATTTAAAGAATCTTTCAGTTGCTGATTTTGTTGATTCACCCCCTCTTGTGTTAAATAATTTTCAAGCAACTGAAAGTTTTTAATTTCAGTATCAATATCAATCAATTTCATTTGGGAAATTACATTTTCAACATTATTAATTTGTTGTTTAATTTCATTTTCCCATTTTTCTTTAGCTGTATTCATATCAGCAATTTGATTATTAATTGTTTGCATTAAATTATCATTTTGAGTTTTAATAGTATTATACTCAAATTGTTTATTATTAAATTCATTTTTAGTTTCTTTAATAAGTGCTTTTAATGCATCTATTTTTTCAGATATGATATTAATACCTAAAATATGTTCAATAATATTCTTTTGGTTTGCTGTTGTTTGGTCATTAAAAATTGGAACTTTGCAAGATAAGCATACAATTTGATTATATACATCTTCATTCATTCCTAAAATTTTTTCAATTTCAACTTGTGTTTCTCTGGAATCTCCTTGTGCTTCATTAACATTTATTTCTTCATCATTTTTCATAAACATTAAAATATTAGGTGAACGTCCTCTTTTAATAGTATATTCAACTCCATTTTTTTCAAAAACAAGAGTTACAACCATATTTTTTTTATTAATGTTATTAATTAAATTACCTAATGTAATTTTATTTCCAATAGATTTTCCAAACAAAGCATAATGAATGGCTTCAAAAATTGTTGATTTACCAACACCATTTCTATCTAATGATGAATTAGACTTATCTTTATTCATACCAATAATAACTTGATATAAACACTTATTTAATGGAATAATTTCTTCAACATTTCCAAATGATAAAAAGTTTCTAATTCTAATTTCTTTAAAATTTAATTCCATTATTAACCTCATACAATTAATTTTAATGTTGGTGCTATTTTCCAATCTTTTATATCAAATATACCATTGACATCATCATTTTTACAAATATAAACTTTACCTTGATAATTTACTTTATCACCTTTTTTATATGTTATTGTTGATGACCATAAAGAATATTCAGATGGATTTTCTACAATATAAAGTTTTTCTTTATTTTGTGGATTTAATGTATTATATAATTCATTTGATATTTGCGGTATTTTCATTAACTTTTTCCAAAAACTTCATTTAATTGTCTATTAACTCTATAAAAAGTTGTGCATTTAGGAATATCTTTTAATCTTTTAGCTCCAATATATGACATTGTAGAGCGAATTCCACCAAGTATTTCTTGAATGACATTCTCAACAGAACCTTTATAAGGAATTTCAACAACTTTACCTTCTGATGCTCTGTAATTTGCCATACCACCAAAATGCTTTTCTTGGGCAAGTTGTGAAGACATTCCATAAAACTGTTTAAATTTCTTAACCTCAAAAATTGGTTTATCGGATTCAATAGAATTATCAGTTAAATAATGATATTTATATTCATTAGTTCTATACATTTTTTCTATAATTTCACCAGCAGATTCATCTGTACCAGCAAACATACCACCAAGCATAACAAAATCTGCTCCTGCTCCAAATGCTTTTGCAACATCACCTGCACAAGTACACCCACCATCTGCACAGACTAAACCACCAACACCGTGAGCAGCATCTGCACATTCTAAAATTGCTGACAATTGAGGTCTTCCAACTCCAGTTAATTTACGAGTAGTACATACAGAACCAGGTCCAATTCCAACTTTTACAATATCTGCTCCATTAAGAATTAAATCTTGAGTCATATCACCTGTAACAACATTACCAACCATAATCAATGATTTTGGAAATTTTTCTCTAACTTCTTTAACAAAATTAATTAAATTTGGAATATAACCATTAGCAATATCAATACAAATCTTATCAATCTGCGACCCAGTTTGTAATAATCTAAACAACTGTTCTTTATCATCTTTCAAACCTGTTGAAATAAATGTAAATGAATTATGGTCAGAATAATCATCCATATTGTTTATAGTCATATAATTTTTTATTTCATATTCTGTATAATGTTTATGTAAACAAGTAATTGCTTTATATTTTTGAAGAACATCATTCATATCAAATGTTCCTGTTGTAGCCATATTAGCTGCCATAATACCACAAGATTTAATTGTTTTTGGATAATATTTAAATTTATATTCACGAATAACATCTGCTTCACTTCTTGAATTTAATGTTGTTCTTTTTGGTCTAAATAAAACATCACAAAAATCTAATTCAATACTATCTCTGATTTGAGTCATTAATTTTCTCCTAATTTTATAATACTATAATTACATTTTTTTATATCATCAAAATATATCATTGATAATTCATCTTTTCTTCCATTTCTGGTATATCTATGATATAATGCATCTTTAGAATATAATGCATTTCCTTGGTTACAAATTTTCTCACATAACTTCGCCAATTCTTTTGTTTCAACTAAATAAAAACAATTTTCATCTATTTTATGAAAAGCTATAAAATCATTTTCACCGTATAGCCAACCATTTTTCCCTTGAACATTTTTAAATTCAACCCATAAAAAATTAGTATTTTCAGCTTCGTCTTTTCTATTAACTTTTTTTGATGCTTTAACATCTATTTTAATTTCTTTTTTCAACTTATCACTATTAACAATAAAATCAATATGTTTAAATTGTTCAGATAATGTTGCTTTCCTATATTTTCTATTATTTAATTTTAGCCAATTTTCAAATAAATCTTCTGCTGTTTGTCCCATACGAGCAGATTCTCCTGTATAGTCTTTTTTATTAATATACATAAATAGTAATTTCCTTATAATAATTAACGTTTAACATTATAAAAATTAAATTTATATTGTCAAGAATTTATTTGTAAATTTTTATATATATTGACTAATTTTTGATTTTGAATATTTTCCATTGTTAATTCATTTAATAATGAAATTATTAAAGTTTCAATATCTGAAATATGTTCTAATTTTTTATTATCAATAATTGTTTTTGCTAATTCTAATTCATTTGGATAAATAAAACATTCATTAATATTTGGTAACTTTTCTAATTCTTCTTTTAATTGATTAATTTCAAATTGTTTCATTTGAACATCATTCACCAATTTTAAATACATATTATTACTTAAATTAATATTATTTAATTTACTAATAGAAAATGTACAATATTTTGGAGCATCATTCCATTCTATATATTCTAAAGAATTTTTATCAGTATCTAAAATAGCAAATCCTTTATTATGCCAATCATTGACATCAGAAAAATCGTGAGAAAAACAATTACCAATATATGTAATATTATTTTTTTCTTGCCTTAAATGAAAGTGACCTGATAAAATTCGTTTTGGACCTTTATAATTTTCAGGATTATATTCACCTTCTTTTTTAACTAATTTATTAAAAGAAAAAGAAGGAATTTCAAAATGTCCAAAAACATATTCAGGATTATATTGTTTAATATAATCTTCTAATTTTTCTTCATTAATTAACCAAGGTAAAAATAAAAATTTTTGTTCTTCTAAATAAATTGGTTCTTCTACAAGATTAACACCAATTTCTCCTTCAGGAATAATAATACTATTTACATCACGTCTATCTTTATAATATAAATCGTGATTGCCAATAATCATATAAGAATTTCCACGACCAATAGAACCAAATGTATATAAACCTTCTATTCCTGCTTTTAATGTTTTTACATTAATAGAATTTCTATTATGAAACCAATCTCCTAAAAAAATTGCTCCATCAATATCTTCTCTATTTTCAATTGTTTTTTCAACAAATTTTAAAAAATTATTACATTCTTGATTAAATTCATCACTATTTCCGTGATTACCAAAATGTATATCTGTTAATAGTATATATTTCATAATTTTAAACCTCTAATCATATGAAAGGTTATCATTAAACATTAAAATTGTCAATAAATATCTTTATATATAAGGATTTTTTATGACAATTACTGGATATACAACAATAAATGATGAATGGGGGATTCTTATTGATAAAGATTTAGCTAAACACGATTTATTATTAAGAATTTATACAACAAAAGGTGAATGTGATTGGGACCCTAATTTTGGAACAACAATCAAAAATAAATTGTTTCAGCCAAAAACCATTCAAGTTAGAAATGATATACAAAATGAACTTATTGAAACATTTCTTGAAGACCCCCGTTTTACATTATTAAGCATTGAACCAGTAGATATTGATAAAGGTTGGGTTTTCTATTGTTCTATAAGTTATTTAGATGGTATTCCTGAAGAATGGCAATTAGATATAACATTAGATAAATTTAATAATCCATCAAACGGATATTTTCCATTGGGAGTAAATTAATGAAATTAGATTATTTTAACATTATAAAAGAAGGAAAAAAAGTTAATATTAATAATATTAATTTTAGTACATTATTAAATGAATCATTATTAGATGTAAGACAAAAAAATGCTTCAAATTTATCTGATGAAGAATTTAAATATTTAATATCATTTGACCCAGTATTAAATAATATACAAAATTTATCTAATGAAGTAATGGCATCAACTCCTGAAAATTATATTCGTTGGCTATTAAAAATGAATAAAGCGGGAGAATTAAAAAATATTTCTCCTGAAAAAATGCAACAATATCTTAAAGCATTTACTCAAGCAAAAAATAGAAAAAATTTATTACCAAACAATGATATTAACAGTTATAAATCTATTGAAGATTTAAAAAATGCTTTAGAAGATGCCAAAAATAATTTAACAGCAAATCAAAAAAATAAAGATGCAAAAAGAAACCAAAAAGAATTACAAGGTGAGAAAAAACCTGGTTTATATATGAACGGAGCTGTTGAATTATTATTTAATGGAGATGAATGGGAAGTTTGGACACCACATACATATGAAGGTTCAAAAGCATTAAGACGAGGAGCTTCTTGGTGTACAGGTGGAGATAACTGTTATTATTATGATGCATATACTGGTGATGGTCAATTATATGTAATTATTAATAAAGAAAATCAAAAAGAAAAATTACAATTATTTGTTCCTAATGATAGTGATAGTAACAGACCAAGAGAATTTAGAGATGCTGAAAATGATTCTGTAAAATTTAGAGAATTTGTTCACGATAATCCAGAATTATTAGATTTCTTTTTAACTCAAGAAAACGTAACCAATTCATATGAATATCTTGAAGATGACAGTATTGATGATGAATGGGATGATGACAAAGAAGATGATGTTATAAATGAATATAATTTAACATATAATGAAGATGGTATTATTTGTATGTTAATTGATTATCGTGATTTAATTAAAAGTACCATATATTTAGATATTAAGGATTTTGAAGAATTTGCATCAACTGGATATAATGAAGGTGGATATAGTGATACTTCTAAATTAATGGAAAAAATTGCTCAAACAGAAGGATTTATTAATGAAATTAATTGGGAAAATACTGATTTATTAACATTATATAAATTTTATTTAAAAGATTCTAATACTTCTGCTTCAGAAATGGATTTTACTGCATTTTTATATGTTTTATTTAAAACCAATAATGCAGATTATAGTAATTATGATGTTTATAAATGGTTTACTTCTAAAAATGAATATTGGCAAAAAGAAGTTTATGAAAAATTGAACCCACTTCCAGCATTTGATTTAATTGGAAATTATATATATGAAAAATTAAAAGATTTAGGATGGAATCCACCTAAACCAAATTATAATGATTATTATTCTACATATCATAATAATAATTATACACACTATTTGGAACAATTTAAAGGAGCTTTTTTATATGAATTTGAAGATTGTCATAGTGTAAGAGAATTTTATGAAGAATATGCTGATAATGGTCAAAAATCTTATATGGATTTAGTTAATGATATTTCATTTCGTGAAGAAGAAGGAGATATTAATCCGATGTATGCTGAATTTTATGATTACGAAAGCGATTATTCTGAAGAAGATGCAAGTCAAATTATTGATATTTTTATGACAACTTTAGAATATAATAAATTTGTGGATGATGAAGATAATGAAGATAATGAAAATGAAATTCAAGAAGTTTTAAAACTTTCAGGAGTAAATTTATAATGCAGACACAAGTTCTTTTAGATAATATGAGCGGTAAAACAGATTTTATTGGAAAACCTATTAAAGCTGTTGCATATAATTCGCATAAAACAAATAAAAGAAGTAATACAATTGTTATTCATACAACTAATTTTACAGGACGAATATGGTTGGAAGGGTCTTTAAAAACTGAACCAAAAACTGATTTAGATTGGTTTACTATTCCTTTAACCAATAATACTCCTTATATTGAATATTCTAATTATAATCCTGTTTTAGTTAAAAGACAAGCTGATTATTATAATGTTGATGGTTCATATGTTTGGTTAAGAGCAAAATTAGATAGAAGTTATCTTCCATTGGTTCGTTCTCCATTTGCTCCATTTGATACTAAATCAACTGAATATATAATGAGTTCAAAAGTTGATAATGTAGATTATACTCACGCTCCATATCCAACATCAAATTTAAATCCACAATATGACCCTGCATATTATGAAAATTGGACACCAAATTATACTCAAGCATATGATAGAAGAATGTCATTATCTGTTTTAGGAAATGTTGAAAAAATTATGTTATGTTATTAAGGATTTTAAATGTATCGTGGAAAATACAGTAATTTAATTAAAGAAATTATTAAAGAATCTTTTATAAAAGATTATTCAGGAACTCCAATTGTTTATTATACAACTTCAGATACTGAAGCTGAACAAATGATTTCAACATTACTCGTAAAAAATCCTGTTCGTGGATTATATGATTTAAAAAATAATATGTATATTTTTGGTAATGCTTTTAATCTTATTCACGCAGATTTAATTGAAAAATTAAAGTTATATGGTAAAGGATTTACTCATTTGCCAATATTAGAAAAAGAAATTTATCAATATTTAGACAAATATTGTGCTATGTTTAAAATTATTGATGAAAATGACTATAAATCATTTTCATCTTTAGATGGTTATAAGTATGCATACATTGGAAAATTAAAAAATAATCAATATATCATTTTTAGAAATAATGAACTTGCACCTTCTTATTATAATGCACCAGATGAATTAAAGAAAATGCAAAAAGTCCCATTATTTAAAAATATTCAATTCAAAAAATATGATATTAGAAGTATTGGCTTAAATTCAAAAGACCAATTACCTCAAAATTTAGTAAATGAATCTAAAAATTCAAAAAATCTAAATGATAATTTTTGGAAATGGTTTGATAATAGCAAAGTTGTAGACAAAGATGATAATCCATTAGTTGTTATTCATAGAACAAAATCGGATTTTAATACATTTGATATAACCAAATCACATCCAATGAATTTACAAGGGAAAGGATTTTATTTTTCATCAAAAGATGATTTATTTATGAAAAACTCATTTGGTAATAAAATAATGAAATGCTATCTTTCTATCAAAAATCCTTTTTATGGATATGGTGTTAAATATAACAAAAGCATATTGCAAAAATATATTTCTGAAGAGGATTTACAAAAGATTTTTGAAGGAAATAATTCTGAAACCTTTGAAGGATTTGAATTATTCTTCGGTCTACAAATGAGTAGAGCAGAACGCAATGTTAAAGGTTATGATACAATTGATACAACTGCAATATTAAAAAATTTAGGATTTGACGGTATCTATCTTTCTGAAAATAATGTATGGGTTGCATTTGAACCAAACCAAATAAAATCTATTGATAATAATGGCGAATGGAATTCCAATTCAAATAATATATATGAAACTTATGATTATATTGACGATACAGAAGTTTTATTAAATCCAACTAAAAAAGAATTTAATGATTTTGTTAATAAGAATAAATGGTATCGTATTTTATTATCAAAAACTGGATTTGCAATTTGGTCAGCAGATACTCCATTATTGCATATGTATGTTGAAGATGAATATGATGTAAAAAATGCAACTCATTTATTTGCTTATAATGGTAATGTTTATTTTCAAGATTATAATTTAATTCCTGAAGATTTTGATAATGATATGAAAGAATGGTTTATTAAACAAGCCAAAGAATTAGATAATAATAAAATTTTAAGAACATATTTTCCAAGAATGAATATGGAACAATCAGTTATTAAAATGTTTAATGGTGAAAATGTTATAGTAGAAGCAAAACACAGAAAAAAATTAAATCTTCCTGATAATTCAGAAAATCAAGTCATTAATAAAGTTATTAATGCTATTAGGAATAACAGATGGGATACTGGTGAAATAATCAATAATTACATTTTGTTTACGGAACTTGCTTATAGCCATTATCTTGATGCTATTATTGATGAAATGGAAAATAACAAAATACATTTAAAAAATACATATGAAAAAATATACAATCAAGCAATAAATTATATATACAAGAATATGAACAATCAAAATTCATTAGCATTTAAAATTACTGACGATATTTATCGTAATTCTGCAGAACATATTTTACAAAATATTAAAAATGAATTAATTGATAATAACATTTATAGAGAAATTGATACAAAATTGTCTATTAATGAATTATTACAACATCTTAAAGAATATGGAACAGGTAATTGTTGGGCTAAACAATATGATAAAGCTGAATCATATAATAGTGATTATAATGGAACATCATATATTTTTGTTGGACAAGCAACTGATAAAAATATTAGTTGGTATGATTCAATATTATTAAGAATGGTTAATGAAGATGAAAATGAAATTCGTTTACGAAATAATGCTCCGATAAGAATTACTAAAATTATTAATAAAGATACTAAAAAACGCTATAATGTTAATCAAGTTTTTTCAACAGGTGACAAATATAATTATCCAATATCATTTAATGAATCAAAACAAAATATTAATGAAAATAAATTAAGTGAAGTACAAGAAGATATTAAATATATTTTATCATCAGATACTGTATTATTTAGTTGCGACCCATCAACATATGATTTTATGTTAAAATGTTTAAAACAAGGACAAAAACCAGAATATTTTTATTTTAATTTTTATAAAAATAGACCAACATTTATGAATTTATGCAGAAGTTTATTATATCGTTTTACTGGAAATAAAATAAAAGGTACTGATGAATTAATTAAGAAAAAAATTAGTTCTTATGATGGATATAGTATTTCAAAAGAAGCTATCAAAGTAATTTTAAATGGATATTATGGAAAAATTAAAGTCGGTATTTAAGCCGACTTTTTTAATATTTCATTTTTATATAATTCTATAAATGGAAAAAATTCAGAAACAATATATTTTTCATTATTATAATAATATATTGAATGATTTCCAATTCTATCATCAATAAAATTACATATTTTTTCAGGGATAACTATATAACTCCCAACCCGATTTATTTTAAATGCAATAAACCAAAAATTCATATCATCAACAACATCTAATTGTTGTTCAATCCAAGAATCAATTAAAGGAATAGATTTATTTTGTAAAAACATATAAAATGGAAAATCTTTATAAAATTTACATTCAACGACCATATTCTTCATTTCTGTTGGCGGAATAATATCAGCCATTGATGAAACTAATTGTGTTTCTGATAATTTAATTTTTTTAATACTATTTTTCCCACCGACAAATGCCCCAGAACCTTTGCATCTTTCAAAATTATATCCAAAAATTTTACTTAAACCTTTTGCACATTCTCTTTCCCAAGAATTTCCTTTAACTTTTGCTTTAGATGTCATTATTATACCTTAAATAAATATTAATATAACATATTTATATTGGAAAAATTATGAAACTTGAAGATTTAAATTTACAAGAAGATACAATTAAATTTAGTGAAACTTTAAATAAAGACATTTGGAACGGTGAAGAATTAAAACCTCAAGTTTATAATAAACTTAATCAAATTGCATCAGCTTTCATTGAATATCTTGATTTGAATTTAGATATTACTGACATACAATTTACAGGGTCAATGGCAAATTTTAATTTTAATCCAGATTCTGATATTGATTTACATATTGTTGTTAAATTTGATGATTATGATATAAATAGTGATTTATTACAAGATTATTTTAATGCTAAAAAAACGGTATTTAATAATAATCACGATATTACAATTTATGGACATCCTGTTGAATTATATGTAGAAGATGCAGGAAAACCCGCTGAAGCAGGTGGAAAATATTCTATTAAATATGATAAATGGTTAAAAAAACCTGAAAAAATAACTAAGAAAATTGAAGATGTTAAGGATTCTCCAAAATATAAAGAATTAGTTAATAAAATTCAAGATATTCTTTCATCAGAATATAATTCTGATGAAGCTAATTTAGTTTTAGATGAACTTTATGATATGAGAAAAAATGGTTTATCTTCAGGTGGAGAATTATCAGAAGAAAATTTAATATTTAAAAAATTAAGAAGCAATGGATTAATTGCTAACCTTAGAGATTATATTAATAAAAATTATGACAAAAGTTTATCATTAGAAGAACATTTAATTAAAGAAAGTGCTGAACAAGATAAGGAATATAGACAATTAGCATATAAATTAACTAAAATAATTATTAAAAAAATTACTGATAAAAATACAAAATTAAAAACAGGTTCAGATGGATTTTTTATTGATGTTACTAATGATTTCAAAAATACTTCACCTATTATAAGTGCTTCAAATAAAGGGTATCTTATAAAATTTACTGATATGAATGAAGAAACAACATTTTCATTTGGTGTTACTATTGATGATTATTATGGTGTAATTGCTATTCCAGCAATGACTTCAGATTTATGGGATTATATAACAACTTTAGTTAATAAAAATAATAAAATTGTTTCAAAATTAAAATCAACATACACAAATAATGATGAAGAATATAGAATTGAATTATCAAAATATATTGTAGATTGGGCTAAAAAAGATTTTATTAAATTTTTAAAATCACAAGGTGAATTAGCAATAACATCATTAGTTCACGAATGTATTCATTTAATTGATGAAATCCGAAGAACTGAAACTTATAAACCCAAAGAACAAAATTTATTTACTCAATCAGGAATGAAATCATATTGGAACAGCCCAATTGAACAAAATGCTTTCTTTCAAGAAACCACACATTCTTTTGATGAATGGATTAGAAAAAATATTTTCAATATTAATGATTGAAAAACTTTTAAAGATTTCTTTGAAGATTTTATTCGCCAATATAGTGGTAGTTTTAATGAATTAACTAATGAAAATAAAGAAAGATTAGCTAAAAGAGCATATAAATATTGGGTTTCATTAAAGAATTCCTAAATTATGCTCGTGCATAACTTTAAATGTTATCCCTCTTTTTTTACAATATTCATTTGCTGCTACCCATTTCATAGCATTTTTTGCAACTAATATTTTATCCCATCCATTTGATGCTTTTTTTAAAGATGCTTCTTTTAATGGTTTAACTTCAATCATAGTTTTTTTTAAAACTTTATTCGCATCCAAATATTCAACATAAAAATCAGGAGTATAGAAAGACATTTTATTTTTTGTTGGGTCACGATATAATATTTGAACAATTTCTGAACCCCATCTAGTAATAGCATCAGTAGAATCTAACCATTCACATAATTGTCTTTCCCAATCACTTCTCCATACAATTGGTTGAGGTTCAGTTGTTTCCATAATATTCATAACTTTTAAAGGACGTTTTGGAATAAAAAATCCTTGTTTATATTTTTTATTATGTGGCTTTTGATGATTTTCTAATAATGTATTAATTTTCTTTATATATAATGTATAACGCATTTTAGCATAGTCATCATCAAATACTCTACGAGAATCTATAATATCCATAAAAAATCCTTTCAATGGATATTTATTGAAAGGATTTTAATTTTTAAAGTTGCCTTACAATCGTTTTGATAGGTTCGTGACAATAAACATTTAAATTACAAGCAACTTTAACTGATTCTTCTGTTGAATGACCTAAAAATAATGCTGCTTGAGCAAAATCTTGTCCACTTCCAATTGCGTAATATTCGGGAATTTCTAATACTTCTCCTTGAATAACACTAAAAATTTTATCTCCAATAACAAAAATAAATTGACATTCTATTTCAACTGGTAAACCCATTTGTTGTTTAAATTGAGAAAAATCAAACATAAACATCAAAATATTTTCTTCTGATGGCTCACCAATTAAATTCTTTTCTAAAAAAATTTTTAAAAGATTTATTTCTCTAATTGGTCCAGCACCAGCAACAATAATACCGTGTTTTTCAAACATTTTAGTAGATTCTAAAAATTGAGATGAAATTGTTGTATCACAAGTTAATTGTGTATCACAACTTACTGTAATTGCATCGGCTGTTTTTCTTACCGCACATACTGACATATATTTTCTCCCACAAAAATAAAAATTAAACAATTATATCATCATATAAATCTAATTCACATTTTGATGTATCTATATCATCACACATCATTATACAATCAGGATAATAAGATATTTCACCAGTTGATTTATTAATGATTTTATTATTCCAATCTTGTTTAGTTCCTAATGGTACAACTAACAAATTTTTCTTTGGTAATTTTGGAACAAAACATTGAACTTTATTTATATTAACAGAATTTATTTTAATGTCAACAATTTTTGGAATACCAACATAAAAAGGATTAAAAATAACTGTTTGATGTTCAAAATGTAATAATTCATCTATTGATATAAGTTGACACATTAAATCGTGGTCATTAATAACCATTATTCTCCAATTTAAAGGCACTTCTAATTTATATTTTTCACCAATTTGTAATTCAACCATATGATAACCATATGAAAAAAATGTTGTGATTTTTTTAAATAAAAAATCTTTATCATCTTTATCAGAATAATCAAATACACACATTTTTGAATCTATTAATTTATTTTTTGGTTGATTCAAATTAAATGGCTTATTTTCTGGTAATAATATTTCCACTCTATTTCCTTTTTTATAAAATTATACGAAAAATTATTTCCATTTGTCAATATTTAAAATTCTAAATGGATATTTTTTTTCATCATAATAATGAATTCTTTCATTAAAATGCTTTTTAGAATATTTAGTTGTTGAAGATATATCATAAATTTCAACAAAATCTTTATCTTTCGCTAATCGTAGTCCACGACCAACCGATTGAATAGTTTTAGTAAATGCTTTTCCATAATCAATAAAAACTAAATTAAATAAACGTGAAATGCTTAAACCTGTTGAAGCAATCTTATCAATTGCAACGATACATTTATTATTTTCAGTTTTAATTTTTTCATATTCTTCAAAACGTTTTGTTGATTTAACTTCTCCATTTAGAAAAATAGCATTTGTACCTAAATTTATTAATTTTTCTGTTAATTTTTCACCATAATTAATATGACTTAATAAAACTAATGTATTTCCTGATGATTGTACAATTGAATGTAATAATTGTGCAATAAATGTTGTTCTTTCATCATTAGATTCTAAATATTTAATTTCAGTTGTAAAATCTGGACTTAATGTATTATCTTCTAAACGAACACAATTAATATTACAATTAGCTAAAAATCCTTTATCCTGTAATTCCTTTGCTTCAACAACTGCTCCGACACCGCCTAATGAAGTATATAAACAATAATAATCAGATTTCTCCTTTGGAACTGTACCTGTCAAACCCCATTTAATTGGAACATTTTTAAAAGTTGAATCACATACTTGTTGAATATGATATGATTTACATTGATGGCATTCATCAAAAATTAATGAGATAACCCCATCTTTTAATTTTTGTAATTCTTCCATAGTTAATGGTTTCTCTTTTTTTGAACGCTCCATTGAATTAATTGTTTGCCAAGTACAAACAGTTACATCGTGTCCAAAATCTCTTATACCACAACCAACAATACCAGCATCTAACCCCCATTGTTTAAATTCATTAGCAGATTGAAATGCTAAATCTTTAGATGGAACAATTAATATTGTTTTTCCAAAAGGTAATACTTTTTTAGCTAATACTGCTGAAATAAGTGTTTTTCCTGAACCAGTTGCAGCATCAATAATGCAACGATGATTTTTTAAACAAGTATTAATAACTCTAACTTGATGTTCTTCTAAAATAATTGGTTCTCCTTCTTTATAATGACCATCATACCAATTTAAATAAGAAAAATAGTTTGAATCAACATCATCTCCTAAATCAGGGTCTTTTATAATATCATCAGGATATACATATTCAATTTCATATTTTGATAAATCAATAATTTCAAAAATACGAGGTAATAAGTTTACATAAGTTTGACCAGTAACCGTAAAATATTGTTTATAACCATCCCAACGACCTAATTTATAAGATGCTTGAAATCGTGCTGAAGGGATAAAAACCTTAAATTCTTTAACACAAGCAGATAAGTCAGCTGATAATAATCCGTGAACTGTACAATGAATATAATCTTTATAAGTTATTAATAATTTTACCATAATATCCTCATTAAACTTTGTTATTTATTCTACTACATCATTCATTTGATTTTCAATAAATATTATTATAATTAAAAATTAAGGATTTCTAATGGCTGAAATATTTAAAAATTTTTTATCTGTTTCAAAACAAGTTGGTACTGAAAAAATTATTATTCCATCTGCTTTAGCAGGTCAAAATACTACTAATGTTTTATCTGGTTCAAGTAGTATGGGTGAAGTTTTAAGAGAAGAAGGTTCAACAGTTCAAGTCCATTCATTATATATTTGTAATGTTTTTGACCCAAGAATTGAAGAATATGATGAAAATACTCATACTTATCCACGATATGAACCTAAAAATTTTAAATCAATAAATTTATATATTAAAGATGGTTCAAATAGTAATATTCAAACTTATATTGCTCACGATATTAGAATCGTTCCTGGTTCTTCTTTTTATATTGAAAAAAATATTACATTAACTCCATCACAATATCTTTGTATGTTTTGTCCAGCAGGAATTGTTGGAAATACAAATGGTATTAATATGAATATTACTGCATCGGCTATTTTATTTGTTGAGGATGTTGAAGAATAAAAAATAAAGGGAGAATTTATTCTCCCTTTTTTATTTTATCTGAAATTTGTTGAATTAAATATTCTACATCTTTTTTAAATTCTTTTTCATTTTTCAAATGACAATGAAATTCTTTAATATCATATATGTCATAATCAACCTTATCTTGAAAAACGTACAAATAAGCTAATAATTCGCCAGAACTTGTAAAAACTTTTTTTATGTCATCTTTCCAACAAACTTCAATTTCACTTACAAATTCAGAAGACGGCAGAAAAATAGAGAAAACATCACTTAATATATTCTTCCAACACGTATCTGAAATCATTATTTTCCTTTTTTAGATTCAGATAATGCTTTTACTAAATCAGCAATAGAATTTGTTAAAGTATTAACTGTTTCTTTCATTTGACTCATTTCTTCTTTAATTTCCTTAATTTCTTTAACTTCTACTGCATCAACAACAGGGGTGGGAACAGGAGTTTCTACAACTGCTGAAGAAACAGGAGCTTCTTGCTTAGCTGTAACAAAAGAAGGTAAAGAAGAATCAGCATAAGGATTCATTCCAAATCTATTTTGATTTGATTTTGTTGCATAATAAACATTTAAACCTTCAATAATATCTTTTGGTGTTCTTACAACATCATCTGGACATTGAATTGCAACTTGAGCAGATTTAACAATACGAATTTGTTTTAAACCTCTTAAAACTTTTAACATTGTTTGTTTTGGATAATTCATAAAATATTTTTTATCTAAAACTTTCCAAATTTCTGGCTGATGTTGACATTCATCACTATTTACTAAATTAACCAATTCTGCTCTTGTATCGGCATCTAATGCATCAATATCAACAACGGAACAAGTATCAGGGTCTGTATCATTTTGTAATGAAATAATAATATATCTTGCTCTTGTAACTAAATCTTGTGCATAATGTCTTAAAGGTTTACCTGTATTTGGGTCAATAACACCACTCATTTTTTTCTCCTTGAATAAACTTATTTTTTGTTCTAAAAATATTTATGGTGCTATTTTTAAAAAATAGCACCAGAACAAAATAAAAAATTAAAGAATATTTAATTAAAATAAATTAAAAAGTATTATTACCTGCAAACATTTGACGTTTTTAATTCTAAAAAAGCATAAAAATGCAAACATTTACCAAATATAGTATTAAAAATGCAAACATTTTACGAATATAATGTTAAATCTTTTTTAATTTTCCATTACCAATAACTTGCACAGCATTAAAATTACAATCAGGAAATGATTTTTGTAACATTATAAAATTATATAAATTATTATGACTGTCATCATACATTTTAACATCAGAATATAATTTTGTTTTAAGATATTTTCTAACAATAAAATTTTTTCGCTGATGAACTTTTTCAATAAATTTTAAATTACCACTTCTTTCTACATAAACATTAGGATGGTCAATATTAATTCCATATTTTCTAAATGTATCAAGAAATTTTTCTTTATCTTTAAAATCTTCACGAGCCGTTAAAAAGATAACTCTATCATTTCCTTTAATATTATCAATATATCGTTTAACCAATTTAATAACATTATTAATAGGTTTAGAAGTATTATAAAATACTAATGAATCTCTAAATTCCGAAAAATCAAATTCTTCACCATCTTGTAATTTATAAGTATTAAATTCTTTATTTGTTAACTTTTTAACAATTTCACCATCTTTAACAACATTAATTAAAGCGTGGGTATGAAAAATTGTTTCATCAATATCAAAAAATGAAATTTTAGCTTTTAATCTTCTTCTGGACATTTCGCACCAAGCTCTTTCATATAGGCAATTACACCATCTTTATCTTTGACATTCATCAATTTTTCAATTTTTTGAAGATATTCTGCTATTTTCAAGCTATTACTTTTATCACATTCAAGTTCAAGTATTGAATAATCATAATCTTCATCATTATTCATATAAAACAAACGTAAAATAGGTTCATCCAACTTAGGATTTTCTTCATCAAACAATACTTCAATATACAACCAATTTCCATCATCCATTTCTGTTGAATATTCAATACCAAGAAAACGTCCATCACTATCTTCAAGATTATTGGATTCATATTTAGACAAATCAATACCGTGATTATCTAACCAATATAACATAAAATAAACTTCTTCAACCAATTTTTCATTATAATCAAATTCTTCAAATTCAACAAAAGAAGAATAACGATTATCAATTTTCGTAATCAAATTTTCAAATGCTTGACTCATTTTCTTTCTCCAAAAATTAAACTCATCAAAAAATCAATTGATGAGTTTAATTTAACATATAAAATTTATTTGTCAAGAGATTATTTAAATCTTTTTACAGCTTCTTCATATGATATAACTTCAATCCCTTTCTCTCTGGCTTTTTGTGCCTTTGATGATGTACTATTTTCTTCTTTAGTAATTAATAAATTACAAATTTTTGTTACAGATGAAACAACTTTTCCACCTCTGGACATAATATTTCTCTCCATTTCTTTATCTCTAATTCCTGTAAAGCAAACTACAATATTATGTAAATCATCTGTTTCTCTAACAACTGCCGAATACTTTAAATCAACATTTGCTTTTCTAAACTTATCTACATAATTTAAAAAGATTGCATAACGTGAACAATATTGGTCAGCAGAAATATCAGACCATCCTTCAACTTGTAAAATTTTTTCTTTTTCAAATACCAATTCACCATAAACATCAACAATTTTATTAAGTTTTAATTCACCTATACCATCTCCAAAAGCCCCAGTAGCATCCATTAATTGTTGAATAGTTGCTTGTTTTAAACAATCGTGTAATGAAGAATATAATTTTACTCCATTAATTCCAATTGTTTGAGTAAAAACAGAAACAGGTAAAGATATAAGATTAAATGGTGTCATTGTATTTAATTCAGTAAATGTCATAATTCTTGTTAAATTACCTTCCCCTGCATATTTAACACCTAATTTATTACAAAAATAAACTAAACGTTGTAAAGCAACAATATTATCTAATTTTTCATCTGAACCTTCATAATAAAATGCAAAAACTCCATTTTCATCAACATCCCAAAATGAGCGGTCAATAGTTGGTATACCAATTTTATCTTGTAAACACGGAGAAATTACTTTTTCAATATATGGTATAACATCACCACGTCTTGTAATAACAACTTTTGCTCCTTGACCAATTTTATTATTAACAATAAGTTTATAATTATGACCTGTTACCCAATCAATAGTCACTCCATTAATATCTACAGGTTTAATTTTAACTCTTGGATTTAAAATTGCATTTTTAGAAACATTCCATTCAACATATTCAACTTCAGTTTCAGCAGAATTAACAACTGCACCAACTTTAAATTTTCTGGATTCTTTAGGATTATATGTACTTGTTTCATAACCATTATAATTTTCAGATTTTTTATTTACAGTAAAAATAATTCCATCACACTCATATTCATAATCATCTCTAACAGATTGTACACCTAATTTAGCACTTTCTTCAGTTACAAATTTACCATTAACTAATGAATGTTGAGCCGTTTCTAAACCATAATTTTCAAGTTTTTGAAACATTTCTTCTTCAGAACCATTAAAATCCATAATTTTATAAGCTACAAAATGAGCATATTTAGAAAATGCTTTTGCACAAGTTTTAGAATTCAATTGACCAGCAACTGTATTCCGTCCATTTTTATAACGATAATGGGTTTCTTTAAATAATTCATCAATCATCAAAGGAATATTATTTTTGGAAACAATAACTTCTCCACGTATCATAACATTATCAGGAATTCTTAAAGAAAGAATTGAATTTTCAAAAGTATTAACAATACGAGTAATATCTTGTCCATTTTCCCCATCCCCACGAGAATAAGCAATTTTTAATTGCCCATTTTCATAGCAACACAAGCAAGAACAACCATCTAATTTTGCAGATACCATATATTCTTCATTTGGAGAAATCCATTTTAATAACTCATCTTCTTTACATTCTGTCATTGAACCTAAAGGTATCGGCAATTTAACTTTATCACCTCTAACTTCTGAACCAACAGATAAAAAGAAAATATCATTAGGATAAAATTTTTTTCCAATATCATATAAACTGTCATATACATCATCTGTTGAAATATCAGCTTCAATACCATATTCTTGCAAGACCAATTTATCGTCATCATCAAAAATATAATAATCACCTGTATTTGTATAATAATCTGAACAAATTCTTAAAATATCAATTAAAGTCTTCATAAAAAATCTCCATAATTATAATTATGGAGATTTTAGCATATTTAATTTATCTTGTCAACTATTTGATTAAAATAATCAAATGATACTTTATTATTCTGACACCATTTAAAAGATAACCATTCATTTGGATTTGTATCTATACCTAAATTTTTTTCATCATCATTAAATTTTCCAAATAATAATCGTTTTTCAAATTCTGTTGCATCAGGACAATTTAAAATATTAAATTCTTTTTGTAATTTTGGAATATAAACTCGTATCATTGTATATAAGAAAAACAAATAATTACAAAATTCTCTATTAAAAATTTTATTAAAATGATTTAATGCTTTTACCATTTCAAATTTATGTGAAAATCCATAATTAATAATTGAAATATTATACATTAAATATTTTTTAGCTTTAATAAAATTCCCTTTATCAAAATATGTTTGAAAAAAAATATGATTAATAGCAATTTTTAAATAATTAAAATTATCATATTTAAATCTATTATTATAAACACGTCTAACTATATCATCAACGACTTTATCAAAATTATCACTAAATTGACCAATAAAAAGCATAAACATAAACATCATTTGTATACGTTTATGAAATAAAATATGAAAAAATTGTTCAGTATTACATTTTAGTAATATTTTATTATATAAATCTTCTTCAAAACTTAAAAATTTTTTAATATTTTCATAAGGGAAAAATCCATTTTCATTAACATATTTTATATTTTCATTATTAACCCAATGCAAAAATAATTTAACAAAATAATAAATTGTATGAATAAATGGCGAAAAATTTTGCATTTCATTTTTTTCATAAATTTGTTCAATTTTATTATATCTATCATATAATGCATCATTTGGACTCATATCCCCATTATTGTAAATATACAATAAAAATATTTTTGTTTCATCATCATAATTATCAAAATTAATCATATATTTGTCTGACCCACCTTTATGATTGTCAGAACAAATTTTCATTTCTTCTTTCAAATCTTCTGGCACTTTTTCAAGCAAATATTGATGAACATCTGTAAACATTTCATTATTCATTTTTAATAAATCTTTTAAATCATAATGATGTTCTGGATTTAATAATAATAATCTAACTTTTTCAAGTTTTTCATTTAAAATTTCATCATTTTTAAAATATTCATAAATTCTTTCAGGCATAAATAATAACATTTTTACTTCCTTTATAATACAAATATTTATATCTTTATATTTGTTAATCTATCTTGATTATCTATTCTATTATGATTATTATTTCGGTAATTTATACTCCAAATATTATATTGTGTTAATATTTCATATAACTTCGTTGTTTCTTCTTTTGATAACATATTTAAAAAATTTATTGTTTCATTATAAATTCCCTCATAAATTTTACAAGTATGTGAACATATATCAGTACACCAAGTTTGTGGATAATTAATAATTCTTTCATATCTGCAACCACCATCACAAATGGCTTTAAATGGACATTCTTTTTTACAAGATGATTTATATCGTAAATCATTAATTAATTCTGTATCAACAGTTTCATTAATATTACCTAATTTAAATCTTTCATCTTGTTGTGATAAAATTGTACACGGATAAACATCACCATTTGGTTTTAAAACAACATATGACCCAACATCACAAGAAATAACAGGTTCATTTTCTAAAATATTTGTAATTGTTTTTAATAAAAGATTGGGAATATATAAATGTTGATTATTTTTTAAATCTATTTGTATATCTTGATATATTTTTTGAAGCTCATTTATTAAATCACTAAAAAATGTTTCTTGAAATAATGGCTGATGAGCAATCGTAAAATCTGCACCAAATTTATATTCTTTATTTAATTTTTTAAATGTTTGGTATGTATTATAAAAATTTTTTACTGATTCTTCATTTAAAACACATCTTCCAACTAAAATTCTTCCTTTATTTAATTCTGATATAATATTATCATAAACAGTTAAATTAGTTATATTTCCATTATACGTTTTCCGAGTATCAACATTACCATCCCACGATATTTGTACATCAAAATTTGTTTTATTTGGTTCATAAACTTCATCCATAAATTTATGAAAATTAATCGTTCCATTTGTTACAACTTGAAATTGAAAATCATTTTTATATTCATTAACAATTTGTTTAATTAACTCAACTTTTAATAATGGTTCTCCACCAAAAAATATTATTCTTGGTTTATTGTAACAAGTAAACATTTTTTTAACTTTTTCCATCCATTCAAACGGAAATTCGTTTTTAATATCCCTATTTTTAATATAACAATATTGACAACGTAAATTACATTGTTCAGTAACCATAATATAAGCGTGCGTAATTATTGGTGGTAATTTAATATTTCCCATTATTTTCTCCATTTTCTAACAAATTCTAAATTTGGAGATTGATAACTATTTTGTGTTATATCTAATTCGCAATCAACAAATTTATTTAAATCAAATATATGTCTATTTCTATCTTCAGATGTATAAATATCTTGTCTTATAATTTTTTTAGATAATTCATCATAAATTTGATTTTCAATTTGATATAATGCACATCCATTTTTAAATCGCATATTCATATTTCCATTATGAACATAATTAGATGCAGGACATTCATTACATTGGTAACATTTACAAGTTTTAAATTCACATTGTGGATAATGATAATAATCTTCAATAAATTTATCTTGAATATTTTTATCAATTCCTGTTTTTATATTACCAAATTTATATGCTCTATGGTCACCAAAATATATGCACGGATATATATCACCATCAGGGTCAATATAATAATTTATACCTAATTTGGCACACGTAAAAAAGGCTTCATTAATACGTCTTCTTAAAGTAATATTTAACCAATTAAATAAATTAATATAATTTCCTTTATTTGCTTCTTCAACATACAAATTATATATTTTATAAATTTGATTTTTAAATTTTTCTTGAAGGTTTATATCACTATAATTTCCTTCGTGAATTAAATAATAACCAAAATTAATTGCTCCATTATCTATACAAAATTTAAAACTATCATATAAGTAATCTAATGTTTCTGGAGTTATAGCGTGAACAATCGTAAAATCATCTCTATGTTTACTCTTACCAATTTTTTTAACAACATTTTGAAAAAATTCATCATTAAATAACCCATTACATTTACGAGATAAGGAAGCAGAATACAAACCATCCCAAGAAAATGCACAATGTTTTGGCTTAAATATATCTCTATCACATAAATCTAAAATATAATCAATATTTGTTCCATTAGTAACTGTTCCACATTCAAATTGAACATCTTTTTGTCTTGATACTTTTAATAAAGATTTTTTATATAAATTTTCTATTAAATCTGGTCTTAAAGATACTTCTCCCCCAACAATTGAAACAATAACTTTATCATCTAACGGAATAGTTAATAAAAATTGTGATAATTCATCATATTTTGTAAATGATAATGGTTTATGTTTATCATCATTTAATTGATGACAATATTGACAATTAAGATTACAACCAGAAAAAGTCTTTACAGTCAATTTCTTGATTTTTTCATACATTTCCATTTAATTTTTATCCTATGAAGTACCACAATTTTGGTCGTGACATTGTTTAGTATTACAAGCCTGACAAGAAACTTGACATCTATTTTGGCAATTTATTTGACAACTACGACTACAAATACCATTATAAGTAAACCAAGAATTTTTTTGAATTAAACAATCTTTGATTCTTTCTAAAACTGTTCTAATCAATTCATAATCTGATTTTTTAACAATACCTTCAGCTTGCGATGATTGAGTTGGGTCAGATGTTCCTGCCATTTGAGTTTTTTGATTAATATCTTTTGTAATAACAGAATTTAATGGTATTTCTTGACCTGTTGTTGTATTAACAACTTTATTAGCTGGTATATCTCTAACATATGAAGTATTATATTTGTTTACAGTATAATCATCAGATGTATTAGCAATATTTACATCAGGATTAAAATTTCCAGCTGTTCCAATTGTGTTAATCTCAATTTTTGGTAATTTTTGACTTCCTAAATAAACACCGATATTTGCATCTGTCACATTATTTAAACTAATAACCGCTCTACGAATATTATTTTCATTACCTAATGTATGAATTTTAGATGATTCTTCAACAATAACTTGATTAACTTCACCTGATAAACCAGTATATTCTTTTTGAATTCTACCCCTTTCTGATTCAGGAATAGTATCGTGCATCTTAATTGCTAGTCCTTTCCAACCACCAACCCAACGTCCGCCCCAATCAGGAGATTGATTATTCCAAACTTTCCAAACACCGTTCCAATTCATTGCTCGTTGTTTAAAAGTATCTCTAATATCTTGATATATTTGACGATTAACAATATTACTATCAGCCATCATTTACCTTCATTTTTAATTTGTTCATCAATAATATTTACCATACCATAAATTATAAAATTTATTGCATCTCTAAAATTAGGCAAAAGTATTCCTTCAATATCAGATAACTTTTCATAAAATTTTAATAATTGAATTTCATTATCTTGAATACTTCTTTCATTTTTAATAATATCTAATAACATTCCTAATAATTTTAAATTTTGACTTAAAATATTTAATTTACGAGAACGAATATTAGGTAACATATCATTTAAAAGCCACCATTGATATTGCTGTGCAACATCAACCATATATTCTAAAACATTACATTGAACATCATTCATAATATTTCCATCTTTATTCAATGTTAAATTTTCAGATGGACATCCCCCTTTACAAATTGCTCTTGCATTACATACATCACAATTTTTATTTTCGTTAGCAATTGTTTGATTATTAAAATTAATTTCTTTAATTTCATCATCATTAATATTACCCATAACTAATTCATCATAATGGTCAGAAATTGTATGACGTTGATGACAAGGAAGTATATCACCATCAACTCCAAAAGAACAAGATGAAAATGTTCCTGCTGTACAAACTTTACGTTGTTCAGGTAATAAAATATCAGGGCATAACACCATTTCTAAATAATCATCTATACATTTAATAGATAGATTTCTTTTATTGTTTTCATCATTATAAATTAAAAATGCCCATTCCCAAATTTTAATCATTTCATCTCTTAAATTCATATAATCATAATCTTCCCATTTTGTATCGGTAACAGGAACAGGAGCAATATTATCAATTCCTAAATTATATAATTCTTGAATACCACTTAATAAATCTTTTAAATCAGCAGGCATAACAGTCATTCTAATTTCAATAAGATGTTTTAAACCTCTATCTATTAATTTTTTAAGATTAGATATAACAATGTCATAAGAATTACAACGATTTCTATCGTGTATTTTTTTAATACCATCAACTGACACTAATAATCCCAATTCATATTCTTCAATAATATCAATCATATGGTCTGTAAGCATCGTTAAATTTGTTGTTACACCAAATGAAATATTATATTTTTTATTATTGGCATATTTCATTGCGTGTTCCATTACATCAAATGCTAAAAATGGTTCTCCACCAAAAAAATTAACAACAAAAGGAAATTTTGTTTCATTATTTAAAACATAATTTTCATAACTTTTATCAATAATTTTCTCAACCATATTAGTTGACATTTTTAAACCATTTTTATTATGCTCAAAACAATAAGCACAATTTAAATTACAAGAATTTGTAACATTAATTGTTATATCTTTTAACTTAAAATATTCATTAAATTTCATAATTTATCCTAAAAAAATAACCTGTGAATATTTATAACACAGGTTTCATAATTTGTCAAGAAGTTTTATAAATTTGAATTTGAATATAAAATACCTGTTTCAGAATTAGTTTCTAATTTAGAATATGTATCTATAATATCTTGTTTATATTCCGAAAATAAATCATCAAATAATACAGGAATTTTATTATGAAATTCATTTAAAGTTAATAACATAATTTGACGAACAGATGGATGAGCTTGTTTTGCACAACGAAGCTGAAAAATATGTCGCCATTCTCTAATATTTGCTTTCATCATAACTGATGCAGCACAACTATGTGGTAAAACCATTCTTAATTGGTCTGGTAATGCTCCTAATTCTGCCATTTGCATATATGCTTTTTCCATATCTGTCATAGATTTAAGCCAAGTATGATAAATTCCTGAATTTTCATCCATATTACAAGGTTTTATTACCGAAATTTCATTACCGAATTTCCCTTTAGAATAATTACAATATCTAGTGCTCTCAATAGCAAAGCTACAATGTCTATGTCTTGTTAAATCCTTATAAACACCAATATCGCAAATTAAATTAACTATAATATCAGCAAATTCAATCATAGCCGTATGATTTAATTCAATCAATTTACTAATCATTTTCACCGCAGATGTTGTATCTTCTGAAATATTACCTTCCGATTTATAACAATTTCTTGCACATCTTTCAATTTGCTTTAAAATTTTATCACCATCAATTTCTGAAATAACTTCAACGTGTGGTTCAATTATTTTTACCATTATCAATATCCCCTTTATAATTATAATTTTTTGTAATGCTATAATTCCAACCATATTCTTTACAATAATTAATTGCTTCATCTATTGTCGTAAATATATGGTCTTCATCATATAACATAAAATGTTTCATTCCATATAATATATTTTCATTATTTAATTGAAATATAGCAGCATTATTATACTTTGCATTATTTGTTTCTTTTGTTCCATATAACTGCATTGGATGCTGAACCCAATAACATTCAGATAACTTACGAATTTGTGATAATTTCATATCTTTTAATTTCATTCTTTGATTTTCCCATAATAATAATCGTGAATACCATCATACCCTTTAATTATAATATTAATGTTATCATTTAAATGATACATATCGTTCACAATAACATTCTTTTTATTAACTTCTAAAAAATATTCATCATCAATACATTTTAAAGATTCCTGAATTTTATCAGCATCTTTTTTATTAAGTTTTATTCTAAACATTACCTTCCTCAAAAGATACTAAATTTCCATCCCTATCATATGTTTTATTATGTCCGTTTGAATACATATAAATATCACTTTTTAAATCTTTCATTTTTAAACCAACAGCATCTAATTTTTCAGTAATAAATTCCATATCACTTTTAATTTCATCACTTAATGGCTTAACAACCTCATCTTTAACTGTTTCAACAGGTTTAATATTTTCTTTAACAATTTCTGTCAAACGAATCCCTTTAACAGTATCTGCATTAAAACTTCTCCAAGCATTTTTTTCTAAATCAACTACACAAACTTGATTTGGATTTTCTTTACGCTCTTTCTTTTCTGTTGTTTCATTTGAAATTAATGGCTTTACATATTCTTCCATTAATGTTGATTTCATTACTCTTTCAGTTCCATCTTTTTTAGTAAATGTAACATCACAAACATTTTCTTTTAAAATAGTTGTTAAAATTTCTTTATTTAATGACATAAAAACTCCTTATAAAAAATCTTATAAGGAGTTTAACATAAACTTATTTGGTTTTTCAATTTTTAAATCTTAATGCACGCAATTTTTTTAATATAAAAAGTAAAAAATTATTAATTAAATAATAACTAACACCAAAAAATATACATATCCATAAAATACAAAAAAGAAAAAAATTTCTTTCTAAATCTTGATGGAAAAGTTCATCCATCCCAAACTTATCTCCATAAACATACAAAATACCCAAAAAAACAAAACCAATCAACAGATAAACCAAAAAATAACTAAAAACAGTTGAACCAGTAATCATTTTCTTTTCCTTTTTAATAAATGTTAAACTTAACAATACCGAGTATTGCGATTAATTTACTATTATTTTATATCATTATTTTTATTTGTCAATGTATTTTTATTATTTTTTAATACATCATTACGTATGTTTTTTAATAATCTAATATATTGTTTACCAATTCTTTGAAACAAAAAAATAATAAGAAATACTACCCATAATATCCAAACCAAAATTTGTTCATCACAATCTATATTAGTAATATCCCATTCTGAACCAGTATCACTATAAACATACAAAAATCCAAAAACAATTACTCCTATAAGCAAATAAATTACAAAAAAAGATAAAACAGTCAGCAATGCACTAAGCATAATTTCACTCCTTACACAAAATTAAATATCTATAATATTATTTTATATTATAGTTTATAATTATTTTTCTAAATGTCAATGCTTTTTTTATAAAAAATTAATTATCTTTCAAGTTTGCATTTTTGGAATAGCATCTAAAATATAATTTACCTCATCATACTGCACAATGTCATAGTTTTCAACGAGTGATATAAATAAAATAAGTAAATTATTTAATTCATAATTAGTGGATAAAAATTCTTTATTATATATATTATTAAAACAAGCTCTAAATAAATGATTTAATAATTGATATAAATCATTGATAGTTTTAATTTTAAATGCTTTACAAGAACCTAACATCCAATTTCTTGTTCTATTTTTATATTTAATTTCTTCTAATGATAATGCTTTAATAAGAGCTTTTTTAAGATATTGTAGAGATGTTTTAGCTAAACTTCCTGATAAGTTAAGTTCTTTAATAGATTGCTCTTGTAATGCTTTTAAATAAGTATCAGATATTTGAAAACCTAAAACTGAATTAAAACTCTTATTAATATATTCTTTATTTGAATTAATTTCATAAAACATTTTACCAATTATTTCTTTTAGAAAATAAGGTATTTGCTTATTTAAAATTTCTAATTTTTCATTTGAAAATGAATTAAAAGAATTATTATGTTTATTTCGTTCTTCCATATAATATTTAACAAAACGATTTGTAAACCATTTGTTAAAAGTTTCATTATTTAAAAAGTCTTGAGTTACTTGTGGTAATTTAGCAAGATTAGATATAAATGAATTATTATATGACTTAATGATTGAAAAAGATTGTTCAGGACATTTTTCATAAAATTTTTTAATATTATTTTTTAATTTATCTTTTGACCATTTAGCTAAATCTTTTGAGTTAACATTATTTTCAAAAATTGTATCAACAATGGTATCTAAATCCATTCCCTGCATTTTACAATATGGAATTATTTTAGACATTGATTCATATCTTTTACCATTTTCTAATTTATATATATTTTGTTTAGTAAAAGTGGCATTAGATTTCTTTTTAAATAATGTTTTTTTAGTATTCCAATAATTTTCCCATATATCAAATGATTTTTGATGTTGATGAGTTGAAATTATTAAATTATTTAAATAATCTGAATTACAAATGTTATCATTTAGATTATTTAAATAATCTGAAAATGTTTTTTCCCATAATGTTTCAGGAATGAATTCATCATAATTTAAAATATTTTCATTTTTTTGAATTGCAACATATTCAAATGATAATGGAAATCTTAAAATTGTATTAATAAAATTACATTCAATGCGAATATCATTTTTTTGAAGTTCTTTCATTAATAATGGATAAAATTCTATATTAGTAATTTTATGTGGTAATCTTAATGCTGTATGAATACCGCCTGTAAATGCATTTTGTTCAATAAAAATTAAATCCTTGACTTTTATATTTAAAAAATCTAAAAATAAAGATAAGGTTTCTAATGCGTGTCTTTCTTCATAATTATCAATATCAATTAGAAGAATATCTGTACCAATTTGTTGTGAAGAACCATAAGTCTTATCATTAACCATATACATATTTTTTAATGAAGCTATATGATTATGAAGTTCTTTTTGTTCAGATGATGACAATTTATAATAGAAATTAATTTTTCGTTGAGGTTTGAAACAAGACATAAAATGACTATTAACAATTTCTGATGTGAATATTGCATTAACTTCTTGTTGAATATAATTGTGAGAATTTTTATCCCATAAAGATTTAATTATTTTTTTTTGTTCATTGGAAGTAACCCAACAAAAATCTTTATTTTCTTGATTAAAATAACGTTTTCCCCAACGATAATTTTTAGAATTGAAATCTAAATTGTATGAGATAGTTTTTAAAAAAGACATAAAAGAAAAGCCTTGACAATCTTTAAAAAAATTTGACTTGTGGGCAATCAAATCCTTATTAAAATCATCAAGGCTCACAAAATATTTATCATTTAAATATACATTTTTCATAAATTATAAATTCCCACATAAAAATTTTATTTCAATCATATATTAAATTGAATGATTATGACAATATTTATTTTTTATTTGAATTTAAAATTGTAATTAATTCTTCCATAAAATGTTTCATACCATTTTTCCAAAATTCATCGTCAAAACCCATTACACCATAATGAGGTTCTGTAATAGTAAATTCTGGTTCATTGTAATGTATTTGTCGCCATTTATATAACCAATAATTTAATTGGTCGCCATAATAATCTGATTCAAAACTATATTGTTTATACCAAGGATAATCATTTTTTTCTTCATTAAATTCTTCTTCTCTAATTTTAAAAGAATCAGTAATATCTTTTATTGGAAATTTAATATTTAAATTTTGACCGTCAAAAGGTTGTTCATTATCTAATGGTAAATTATCAATTAATCCATTAGTTACAAGTTTATAATATTCATCATCAGTTCCAATTTTTGTTGCGTCACGATATATATCAACTGGATTAAGTTCCACATCATTAAATAATTCATATATTTTATTGGTTATATTTTCTGGTAAATCATCAGTATATTCATTTATGTATATATCTTTAATTGTATCCCAATTAATATTATAGGATTTCATTTTTTCATCAAAGTTTATATCTCTGATATTATATTCTAAATCATTAATATTTGTTTCATCATACCAATTATCAATACCACCATCTTCTAATATATTTGAAATAGTTTCTAAAGAAAGTGCATCATCATTTCTATAACCTGGTTCTTGATATACATAATATTCTAGGTATGAATTTCCGTTATTTGGAATATCTGTTACACGCATTTTACCATATACATAATTGTCATCAACATTTGTTATTTCAACATCTTCAAAATAATTTTTTAATTTTGTTTTATCTTCAATTATTTGTTTAGTTTTAACTTCTGGAGTTTCTTCTTGATTCTTTTTATTTAAATATGTTTTATAAAATTCAACAAGTTGAGGATTTTCTTCTGAAAAATTTTCCATATCTATTGAATTATCGTGTTCGTTCATAAATGAATCTGTTTCAAAATGAAATTGATATAATTTACCATCTTCCTTATTTAAATTAATGTATAAAGGACCTTGTTTAGTATAATGGTCATAATATTGTCCTTGAGAAGTTGTACACCAAGAAGTATCATCTCCAAATAAACAAGATGATTCTTTTGTAGTCGGTATACCAATTATCCATTTATTGTCTTCATAAATTTTCTTTAAACCTTTACTTTCACCTTTTTTAAAAATATTATATCTTTTTAAAGCTAAATCATTTGTTGGTATGCCTTGATTTTTGATATTAGATAATACAGAATCTAATTCAGGCAATGTTTTGAAAGCATCAAGAGGTTTCCCAATTTCTTTTTTGTAAATATCATATTGTTTTAATGAATTGGTTAATTTATATAAATCTTCTTTTTGAATAGATGGTAATTTAACGGGTTCTTGAAATTTTTGACCTGTTTTAGGATTAATTCCATCTGGATATTGTTTTAATAATTCTTGATATTGTTTTTTATTTTCATCATTTTTAAGTGTATTATAAAAAAGTTTAATAATCCATTTTCCATATTTTCCTAATTGGTCTCCGCCTTTATATGTTGGGTCTAATGCAACTAATTTATGTAATGTTTCATCATTTAATTTTGGAAAATATCGTTTTAAATCTTCAATTCCTTCAAAAAGGATAGCATTTTTAAATAATACATTGTTATATTTGTTAATTGTTTTATTTAATATATGATTATATTTCATTTTTAATCCTAACCTAAAAATGGCATAAGTGGAATATCACCACCTGGTACAAAATTCATTAAATCTTTAGTTAATTCTTCTTTCATTGTTTTAGCTTCTTGTTTTAATTCAGCTCCATCTTGAACAACAGTACCATTTGGACCTGGTAAATTACCAAAACGATTACGAATTGTTCCAAGAATTTCTTTAGCTTCAGCTAATGTCCAATTTTCTATCCATAAACCTGCATATCTATCTTGAATTAATTCATATTCTGGCTTATCAACATATGAATGTAATAAAATAACTTCATCATCGGCACGTGGATTTTCAGCTAAAATTAATTTATGAGTATTTTCATTGAATGTATAATTCATATACATACCAAACATTTTACCAGCTGTTTTTAAATAATCATTATGTAATTCATAAGTTACTAAACCACCAGTTCTTACACCATTAATTGCACCAGCCATATAAACATTTGTCCACGCCATTTGAAATGGGTCTATATTTTGACCACCAGTTGAACCATATGTTCTTCCATAATTTCTACGATAAATTTGTTGTATTTCAATAATTTCATCTGGTAAAATATATTCTTTTTGATTTTTCTTTAATGTTAATAATACTAATGATTCTTCAACAAACGCATCTCCTTGTTGTTTAAGTTTAGCAAATGCTAAATCAATACATTTTTGAATTTGTTGAGGAGATAATTCAACATCAATCATCGTATCACCAAGACGAATTAAAACATCGTTAGCTAATTTTTCTCGTGCTTTTGTATTATCTGTAATCATATTTTTTAACCTTTATATAATATAGATATTTATTATTGAAAATCTATTTAATTTTGAGTTAATATTAAGAAAAATATGAGGTCAAAATGATAAAATCGGCAGGAGCATTAATTAAATCTGTTAATACAAATAGATATTTGTTTTTATTAAGAAGTTCAATAAGTTCTTATCCTTCTCGTTGGGGGTTAGTTGGTGGTAAAGTTCATCACGATGAATTATTATTAGAAGGTTTAGAAAGAGAAATTGAAGAAGAAATTGGTTTTTTACCAAAAATCAATAAATGGGTTGCTTTTAATTGTTTTACATCAATGGATAAAAAATTTCAATATCATTCATTTTTATTATTAACAGATAATGAATTTATACCAAAATTAAATCACGAAAATGATGGTTATGCGTGGGTTGATATTGACTATCCACCCAAACCATTACACCCAAGATTGAAGGAAGTTATAACTTCGCAAGTTTTAATTGACAGTATAAAAAATTTTATATAACAAAAATTGACAAAACAATAACTCATTGATTTTACTATATTTTTTGTAAAAATAATGTAAATAGAAAAATACATAACAATAATAAATATAATTACATTTCACGATAGGGAGAATAAAAATGACACGAATTTTACAACCAATTACTTCAACTTGGCTTGATTATCCTGATACAGAAAATTGTAGTTTAGTTGTTGTAATGATGGGTTGTGATAACGGATGCCCGAAATGTCAAAATCCAGGTTTTAAAAATCCAGATTTTAAGGAAGAAACAAAAGAATATACAGTTGATGAATTAATTAATGAATTATTAATTTTATCAAAAAGACATCATACAAATAAAGTTGTACTATCTGGTGGCGACCCTTTATCGTGCTTTAATTATCAATTTACAAAAGAATTTTTGGAAAAATCACCATTTGAAGTTTGTGTTTATACAGGACACGATGTTGAATATGTAAAATTATTAAATATTACAGGATTTACATTTTTAAAATGTGGTTTATATGATGAAAAAATTTCACAAATTTCTGAAAAAACTGATGATTATATGAAATTTGCTTCAACTAATCAAAAACTTTTTGACTCAAATTATTGTTGTTTGAGTGAAAATGGTTTATACTATTTTAAATAATATATTTTTATGAGATAAGATTAAGGAGAATTAAATGTCTGAATTGGCAGTTAAAAAAATATTAAATGTTAAGAGTCCAACAATTGTTGATTCTTATTATGAAGATGAAGATTTTAAGAAAGAATTAGATAAAGTTTCTGATGATATTTTAATTAATGCTGAAACTACAAGAACTATTAAAAATATTAAAAAAACATTAGCATCAGCATTGAAAAAGAAATATGGTTTTTCAAATGGTGAATTAAAAGAATTAACTTCAAAAATTTTAAAAATTCACGGATTAGATGCAACTAATTTTGATACCTTGGCAAATTTTGCTAAAATTTTAGATTCTCGTGTTAATGATGTATCTATTGACGATAATTCTAATAAAAATGAAAAAACAATTGCTGGTGTAAATAATGAAATTACAGCTTCTAACCGTAAATTAATTGGTTATCATATGCTTTATGGTGTTATGAAAGATTTATATGGTCAAGCTGAAGCAAAAGTATTATCAGGTGATTTATATGATTTTTCATTAGGTTTATCAGATTCTACAAATATTTTAATTCCTTACTGCTGGGCATTAGATGCTTCTAAATTAGTTCTTGAAGGTCGTAAATTTGGTCAATTACCATCTGCACCAGTTCATAGAGTTGATTCTTATATTTCAGCATTAGATGAAACAGTTCATCAAATGTCTTCACATTTAGCAGGTGCTATTGCTGTTGGAACATTTTTCCTTGATATTGCTCATATTTTAATTTATAAACAACGTGTTCCATTTGAAGTTGTTAAAAATGACCCAAAAATGAGAAAATATATTGAAAATTGTTTTCAAACATTTGTTCATTCAGTAAACCATTTATCAAGAAATGGTGTAGAATCTCCATTCACTAATATTTCTTTATTTGATAGAGTTAAATTAGCTGGTTTAATAGGTCAAGATAATTATGGATGGTATTTTGCAAATAAAAAAGATATTGCTATTGATAATGGTTTAGAAGATAAGATGTCTGCTGATGAATGGAAAGAATTTGTCATTAATTATATTAGTGAATTACAAGAAATATATGCTAAATTTCACGAAAAAGGTGACCCATTAAATAATGGTATTCCTTATCGTTTTCCTGTTACAACTATGAATATATCAAAAGATGATGAAGGTAATGTTTTAGATGAAAAATTCTTTGATTTTGTATGTCAACGAGATATTACAAGATTTAATATTTTTACTTCAAAGGGGACAAAAGTTGCATCTTGTTGTCGTTTAATTAATGATGCTGAATTACTTGATATGGGTTCTTCTGTAAATTCATTTGGTGGTTCAACTGTTTCAATGGGTTCTCACCGTGTTGTAACTATTAATTTTGCTCGTATTGCTTATGAAGCAAATTCATTAGAGGATTTTTATCATATTCTTGATAAAAGAATTCGTGGAGCAGCAAAAGTTTTAAAAGCTCATAAAGTATTAATTGGTAAAATGGAAGAAAAAGGTCTTGAACCATTTATTACTCGTGGCTGGATTCGTATGGATAGATTATTTTCAACATTTGGTATTTTGGGTGTTGTTGAAGCAAAGAAAATTCTTGAAACTAAATTTGCAGATGAAATTACTGAAGGTCAAGATGTTATGAATGATTATTTAGTATATTTAAATAAACATTCTGCTGAATATGCAAAAGAATTAGGTTTATTTTCTAATATTGAACAAATTCCTGGTGAATCTTATGCTGTTAGATTAGCAACTGTTGATAACTTAATTTTCAATGAAAATATTATTGATGCTCCATTATATGCTAATCAATTTGTTCCATTATGGGAAGATGCAACTATTTGGGAAAAATTAGAAGCTGATGGCAAATATAATCAATTATTAACAGGTGGCGGTATTGTTCACGCTCAATTGGGTTCTAAAACAACATCTGCACAAAATAGAAAAATTATTTTATATGCTATTAAATGTGGTTGTGAACATTTTGTATTAAATTCAGTATATTCAAAATGTCCAAAATGCGGTGCTGTTTATGACCATAAAGTTGCAAGTTGTTCAAAATGTGGTCATAATGAACATATGCAATATTTTACTCGTGTTGTTGGTTTCTTTGTTCCCGTTGATTCGTGGAATCCAACAAGAAGAAATTGGGAATTTCAACGTAGAACATTTATTGATGATTCATTACACGGTTAAAAAAGAGAGGATTAATCCTCTCTTTTTTAATATCCACAAGCATACCAAGAAATTGGATTTTCTTTACTATCTCCATTATATATTGAAATTCTATCATTATATTTGGATTTTATATATACAATGTGTGACCCCATATTTTTATATGGTGTAAAAACAGAAAAATATTCAGTATTTGTAAACGGTTTTATAAATGTTATTGTATCAGAAATTCCTGCTGGCATATAACCACCTTGTTCAATCCAACCATCTGACCAAATTCTATACCAATTATTTTCTTCTGATAAAGTTTCAATAACATATTTCATTGAATTTAATTTATCAATTAATCCATTGATTCTTTCCATATCTATTTTACTTATATCAGCCATCATTTATCCCCTTTGTGGATATTTAATAAATATCCACAAATTATTTTTTATAATCTTTTAATAATAAATATTTGTATATGTAATAAAGGATAATTTATGTTTAAAGATTATGGTCAACCAAAAATTAAAGGTCATTTAAGAATTCACGAAGAAGAAACAGGAAAAGTTTTATTAGATGTTCATAATGATATTCACCCTGAAAATTTTTCAATTGCATTAGCTAATTCATTATCAAATAATGGTGGTTATATTACTCAATTAGTATTTGGTAATGGTGGTGTTCGTGTAAATGCATCAAATGAATTTTTATATAGTACACCACAAACAATTGGTCGTACAGCTTCTTTATATAATGAAACATATTATAAAGTTGTTGACCAACATTCTATAACTGATAATTTAGAGAAAACTCGTAATTATATGACAGTATCTCACGTTACTGGTAATGTATTTTCGGATATTTTAGTTCATTGTACATTAGAAAAAGGTGAGCCAACTGAACAAAATGTTTTAAATAATGATTCACAAATTATTTCGGAATATACATTTTCTGAAGTGGGATTGAGAACAAGCAAAGGTGATTTAATAACTCATATTTGCCATTATCCAATATCTAAAACTTCAAATATTACATTGGTATTTGATTACTTATTAAGAATTCAAATAGTTTAAAAAAGAGGGATTTTTATCCCTCTTTTTATTAATGAAATTCAATAATAAATTCTTGTGCATCTTGAACAACTTCATTATATGGTACATTATATTTTAGTGAAATTGCTGATAATATTTTTTTAGTAAAAATATTTTTATGGAGTTTTTTTGAAATTTCTGAAAGAATTGGAAAAATCGTTAAATATGTTAATTCTCCATTTTCAATAATATCTTTTATGTCGTTTAATGAAATATATTTTTTATTTTGTTCAAAAATATCTGCAATATAAAATGGATTTATTATATTTAATTCTTTAATTGGCAATGATTGATGTTGAATAGAATAACGAAAAAAAGTTGGGTCAACCATTAAAATTCCTGTTAAAACTTTTGATGGAATTTCACGTGTTGCAAAATTCATAATAAATGAATTAAATTTTTCTGCTCCTAATTTTTTAAAAAGTTTATCAATAATATCAATAGTATCGTGTAAAGAAAAATTTGCATATAATAAAGAAGATGGTTTATTAATGATTTTATCAATAATTTTTTCAATTTTTGATGATTTTTTAAATGTTTCTTTGTATTGAGGATGAAATTCATTAATTAAATTTAAAAATGTTTGTTTATCATAGCCATTAATTTCTTTTTTATCTAATATTTCAGAAATCCATTTTGCAAAAGTATATATTTTCATAAAAAATGTTTTAATGTCATTAACATTTTGTTTATTTAGAAAATTTCTTGGACCTCTCCATTCAATAGTTCCTTGAGGATGATTTCTTAACAATCTCATTTTTTCTTCTGACATAATATATGCAATTTCTTCAAAATTATCATTTAATATAGCATTTTTTAAATCATCTAAATATTCATCTGAAGAATATTTTTCGGTGATAAAATTAATAGTTACATTATCTTCTGTTGTAATTGAAGATAAAATTTCTTTCATTTGATTATCTAATGCCAAATGACATTCAATCCAATATATATCTTCAGGAGTTATTTCGGGAAAAGCAAAATGAGTATGAAAACCACAACTATTATCAGTATAAATTTTATATTCATTTTTATTTAATGAAGATAAAAATTTTATACATTGTGAAATATTTAATGGAGTTAAATTAAAAACAGGAGATTGCATTTCAAATCCATTATATTTTAATGAATTATCTTCTTCAACTGTTAAATTACTATTAATTCCAAAAAAATTATTTTTAAAAAAATATTCTAAATTTTTAAATAGGGATGGTTTATCAATATAAGTTATTACTTTATTTGTTGGAAAATGTTTAATATTTTCCCATTTTTCATTATTTTTTAATGGAATTTTATATGGGTCAACATAGGCTTCTAATTCAAAACCAAATGTAAATTCACTCATTAATAATTGCTCTAATAAAATATTCATTAATGCCCCTTTAATTATATTAAATATTTATAAATAAAATACTTGACAAATTTAAAAGATATTGTATTTTAATGATAATATTAATTTTAATGAAAGAAGTAAAATGTCTGGTATTAGAAATATTAAAAAATTAGCTAAAAAATATAAGCAAGCAGAAATTTATTTTCATATTGATTTAGATGGTGTAACAAGTGCATTAGCTATGAAAGAATATCTTAATAGTTATGGAATTAAAGTTGTTGCTGCCCATAAATTAAATTATGGAAGTGATGAATATAATATTTCTGCTCCTGAAGAAGGAAATATGGGAGTAATGGTTGATTTTTCACACGGAAAACCATTTATTCAAATACATACCGACCATCATCAAAGTCAGATAGTTTATAATGATGCATCTGTTCATTTTAGACATTCTAAATCTAATGCATCAACAATTTCTTCAATTATTGGAAATGGTATTTTTTCAAGTGATGATGAGAAAGCAATTGATATGATTGATTCAGCAAGTTTTGTTGAATATAATATTAATCCAAAAGAAGTTGGTAATGCAGTTTTTAAATGTGATAAAAATAAAGATAATTTTAAGCGTCATTTAGAAATGGCATTAGCTTGTAATAAATTATTACTTACATATAAAAATAGAAATGCGTGGTTAACTAATTTAGTTATGAATTGTAAACCATCATTAGAATCAATTTATAATCAGTTATTAAAATGGACTATTGATAATCATAGTGAAGATTATAGAATATATAAATTACCAACTGAAATTAATGAAAATGTTGAAAAATATTTTGAAGACCAAAAAAATAAAAGTAAAGTAAGTTTAAATTGTGAAGACATTAATACATTGAAAAATGGGCAATCAATTTTAATTGGTGATTGTATTGTACAAGTTGGTGGTGGTTATATGAAAAGAATTGGTTCATATGAACGTTATACAGCTTTTAGAATTTTTCCACAAGCAAAATATTTTATTATGATTTGGGATGAAATTGGTATGATGCAAGTATCTCGTAATCCGTGGAATCTTACTGTTAATGATAATGTTGATTTAGGAAAAATTGTTTTACACGATATGTTTTTAAATCAATTTTCAAAAACTCAATGGCTGAATAATAAATCAGTTTCATTATTGGCATTAAAATCAGAATTTGAAAGAAATATTGAAGATGTTAAAGAAAAATATTGTATTGGTTTTAATATTTTAGATTTTGAAAGTATTTTTAAAAATTGTAGAACAGAATTTGATGTTGACCCTGAAAATAAAATAAGTCGTTCAATGAGTTTAAGAATGTCAAAATATTGGTGTGAAAATATGAATCCTGCTCGTGCTGAACAATCAATGAGAATGATTAGATTTATGAATAATCAACGAGTATCTTTAATTGATGTTATTAAAACAATGTCAGGTGGTCATAAAGCTATTACAAATTTAACAGGATTTAATATGTTAAATAGACAACTTCAAATTGATGCTTCTTTGTCTAAAAATGATAATCCTTTTAGACCTTTAACAGAGGAAGAAAGAGAAGAAATTAAGGAAAAGAAAAATGGTGAAGATACTTATGTATTGAAACTATTAAAAACATTTGCAAAAGAAGTCGTTCAAAAATTAAATGCACCTGTATAGGTGCATTTTTATTATATTTTTTAATTTTATCTTATTTTATATATTTAATCAATGTATTTAAATATGTAATTTTATTTTCATTTAAATTTTTAGTATGCATTATGTTAAATAAAGAAGATGCAATTGGCATTAAAACAATATTATCTTCAAAACAAATTTTATTATATAAATCCGATGCAATAGTTTTAATATTTTTGTCATTAATACTTTCGTTTAATGTTTTATTTAATAATATTTGTTCATCCATAATAATTTTTACAACATTATATAAAGTAAATGGATTTTGAATATATGGTTTTAAACCTTCAGTAAGAATTTGTTCATCAGTTAATGTTTGTTCCATTAAAACTGAACAATATTCAGCATCTTTTTTTGCATTTTCAATTGCAAGATATTTAATAGCAGGATGGTCTACACCCATTTCATTACAAAGTTTTTTATATTGAACTGAATAATCAATTTCTTCATCAACTGATTCAAAAAGTTCTTTATTAAAATTAAAATATGCAGAATTTAATTTATTTGCATTTTCAGTAAAAATGTTTTTAAATTTTGGTAAAAATTTTCTAATTTTATAATTATCTTGATAAGTTTTAATAAAGTCAGCAATTTGATTATATTTAACAGTTTCTAACATAATATTTTTACAAATATTATCATCTCTTAAACCACCATTATTAATATATTGAGCTAATGCTTTAATTCCATTTCTCATTGCTTCATTGAAAATTACTTTTTCTCCTTTATAATTTTCAACAACATATGCTTTTTTAGCTTCAATTTTCATATTATTAGTTCTGGATAACCATAAATCAATCAATTCTTTTCGTGTTACATTAAAAGTTTCACAGATATTATTATTTTTAATTTCACGAATAATATCTGTACCTTTTGTTGCGTTTTTAGTTAATGATAGTAATTGATTATATGCATTAATTAAATTTTCTCTATTATTTTTTTCTTTAGCTGTATAAACTTTAACATTTTCTAAAACAAACAATGTTCTTGGTTTTGAAACAATAAAATCACCATTATTTAAATATTCTTTTTTAACAAAAGATGTAATATTTTTAATATTGTTAATATTTTCTAATAAAATGTTTGAATCAATATTTAATGATTCAGTAAATTGTTTAATATCATCAAGATTATCTAATGACATTAGTGGACTAAATTTTTCTGTAATATTAATATTTTTAAAAGAATTTAAACAAGAGATTTCTTTAATAATTTCAGAAAAAATTTTACGAGTATTTTCTAATTGCATAGTTTCTGAAATATAAAAATCAGATGGTCTTTTGGTTTCTCGGGCGGTATTAACAATATTGTATAAGGTTTCAACTATTATATGATTATTATTAGTTACTGATTCATCCATTTCTTCACTTTCTTTTTGTTTTATAATATCACGTTTAATTAAATTATAAATTTTTCTTTGATTTAAATCATCGTAAATACGTATTTGTACTTGAACTCCATTTAATCCTGATAATTCTCTAATTCTTTGAATAATATGTTTCATATTTTCATCTAATGTATTTTTATCTTTCCATAATTGTATAACAGAGTTTTCATCATTCATAAATTTAACTATAATGTTATAGTTACTTATATAACACCATTCAGATTTCTCGGTATCAAGAGTATTACGACCATCTTCATCATAAAATTTTAAAATCAGGTCATAATCAGAACTATGTAAAATATTCACAATATCGTTTTTAAGTGATGTATATTTCATAATTGACCTTATATGCTATGTTTTATAAGAATATTTATTATAAAACTTAAAACAAGATATTTTATAAATATGCTAATTATAAATAATTTTATAAGGAGAATATATGAAAATTATTTTACCACAAGGTACTGGTGTTATTAAAAAAACCAAATCTTTTAAAAAATTAACAGATACTCAAAAAATGATTTATAAAAAAGTTTATGACCCTATAAATGGAGCATTATTTTTTGCAGAACATTGTTGTTGGGTTAATAGAAATGGTTTGGAACAATATATACCATTTGATTATCAGCGTGAAATGATGTTTAATATGCATAACTATCATTCTCTTATATCTTTATTTTCCAGACAGAATGGTAAAACGATTACAACAGCAATTTATTTATTATGGTACGCAATGACTCATCCTCACGCAATTATATTAGTAACTGCACAAGATTTACGTGCAGCATCTGAAAATCTTGGTAAAATAAAAGGTGTTTATGAAAATTGCCCAGATTTTCTTAAAAGAGGTTTAATAGAAGATAATAAATCAAAAATGGTATTTGATAATGGTTCAGAAATTCACGTACGCCCATCAACTATTAAAGCTCCTCGTGGTATTTCTCCTGCAATTGTTTATTGTGATGAATTTGCATTTATTGGTGTTCAAGATTCAGGGGATAAAGCATTAGAAAAACAAGAAGAATTTTATGGTGCTTTATCACCAACATTATCTGCAACAAAAGGTAAATTATTTATTACTTCAACACCTATTTCAGAAACAGATTTATTTTATAGATTATGGTCAGGGGCAATTAATAAAATTGATGATTATGGTATAGATATACCTAATGATTATATAATAGAAATTAATGGAGAATTATATAGAGATTTTCATTTATTTCATACAAAAGAAGAAGCAGAAGATTATGCTAATATGTTAAGAAATGAAAATATAAATGTTAATATTGTTGAAAAAAAATCTTATGGAAATAATGGATTTCAAAGTCAATTAGTTAAATGGGATGCTTGTCCATTAAAAGATGAAAATTGGGCAAAAGCTGAAATTAAAAAAGTTGGTGTTGAAAGATTTGAAAGAGAATATAACTGTCTTGGTGGAGAAAATACTGTTGCAATTATGGATGAAAAGGGTTATATTCGCAATGTTTCATTAGAGATGTTATATGAATTTTATTAATAACCACAAGCATACCAATTTATTCCATCAGTATCAGCAACATTAATTTGGAAAGATGATTTTGTAACAGATGTTCTGATGACATAATGATAATCCCAACCAGCAGAAGATTGTAATGGACGATATTGAATAAAATTAACATAATATGATGTATTTGAAAAAGAAGTTGGAAGATTAATTGTTTGGTTTGTTGTATTTGAAGTGCGAAAAACCCATTGTTCAATAAATCCATCACTCCATTTACGATACCAACCATTATCATTAGAACCAGATTCAATAACATATTTCATTGAATTAATTTTATTGGTTACTTCTTCTAATTTATCAAGTAATCCATTGATTCTTTTCATATCTATTTTACTTATATCAGCCATCTTAACCCCTTTGAAGTTATTTAATAAATAACTTCAAACTCCTAAATTAATAAATTGTTTACCCCTCAATTTTTATCCTAATTCATAAATATATGTAAAGACTTTTTGAAAGTTTTTATCAGTTATTTTTATTATAAAAATAATTTAATTTAATAGGAGTAAAATATGTCAGAATTAGCAAAAACTCACATTGATATAATTGATGAATCATCATATGGAACTGGTGTTTCTCCGATAATTCCTCTTTATATCTTTGCGACAGAACAAGATAAAATTATTGACGAAGAAACAGGTGAAATTGCACCAGGTACTTCAAAATCAGTTGCTAATGAATTACTTGTTATGACTTCACAAAAAGATGTTACTGATACATTTGGTGTTCCAACATTTACAACAATTGATGGAACTGTTCAACAAGGTGATGAATTAAATGAAGTCGGTTTGTATGCTTTATATGATGCTTTAGGAAATTCTTCAATAGCTTATGCATTAAGAGCAGATATTGATTTAAAACAATTACAAGCTACACAAGCTGAACCAACAAGTAAAGTACCAAATCAAACTTTATGGTTTGATACAGCTGAAACTTCTTATGGTTTATTTAGAGCTAATGGTAATACAAGACCAGCTTTAGCTTGGGATAGAATTGAAAATGTATTACTTCCATCAGCAGATGAAATTGGTGAAGATGGTAAACCATTAGGAACATATGGTGTTAACAATGATATTGCTGTTGTAACAAAAGGTAATAAACAAGTTGCTTATGAAAATATTGCAAGTGAATGGTATGAATTAGGTTCTAATGAATGGATTGCTCAATTTCCATCAAGTGCAAAAGGTAAAGTAAATGGTACATATGATACAGGTGCTAAAATTACTATTAATGGTTCAGAAGTAACATTATCAGGTGTATCATCTACAACTAAAATTGATGATGCTGTAAAAGATATTAATAATGCATCAATTGAAAATATTGTTGCTGTTAATGAAAATAATGCATTAGTTATTAAAAATACTGCAACATTATTAACTCTTTCACAAGATTCAAGAAAAGCATTAGAAACATTAGGTTTTACAATGAATGGTGATGAAGCTGTTGTAAATGCTGTTTCTTTAGTTCATAAAACACATTCACAAGTTCCAAATGGTTCTGTTCAAGGTTCAATTTGGGTTAAAACTACTGAACCTAATAATGGTGCTAATTATATTATGAAACAATATAATTCAACAACTGATTCTTGGACAACAATTAAAATGCCTATGTATGGTTCTTATATTGAAGCTGAAAGAGTATTAGGACCTTCATTAAATGCAAGTTCAATTATTGTTAAATATGATACTGAAAATTTAGCTGAAACTAAATTAGCTCAATATGGTTCATTGGGATTAAAAGTTGTTGGTACAGTTTCAAATCCAACAATTACTTCTGGTCAAGCAATTACAATTAGAACACTTATTGGAACAGAAGTTAAAACATATACTGTTAGAGCATATGGAACAACAGTTGAATATTTAGCAAAAGCAATTAATAATGCTAAAATTCCAACAATTGTTGCTGATGTAACAACTGAAGGTTATTTAAGATTAGTATCTTCAACAGGTAATACTATTGATTTTCAAGATGTTGAAGGTGGTAATATTTTAGAAACTGTTGGTATTGCTTCAGGTGAATTAGGTAAATGGACTGAACCAACTTATATTGCAAGTTCTTATGAACTAACCGAGATTGCAACAAATGGAACATTATGGTTTAATGATGCATTAAATGTTGATATTATGGTAAATGATGGTGATGAATGGAAAGGTTATAAAAATATGTACGAATGTGCAGATATTTTTGTAACATCTGAACAACCAACTCAACATTCAGATGGTTCAGCTTTACAAGAAAATGATTTATGGATTGATTCAGCAGCAAATAATTATCCAACAATTTATAGATATTATGAAGGAGAATGGGAATTAGTTGATAATACTGACCAAACAACTCCTTTAGGTATTGTATTTGCTGATGCTCGTGAAAACGCTGGTCCAGCATATTCTGATTCAACACACGTTCCATTTTCAACTAAACAAGCTGATTTATTAATTTCAGATTATGTTGACCCTAATTGTCCAAATCCACAAACTTATGCAGCTGGTATGTTATTATTTAATACATTATATTCAACAAATAATGTTAAAGAAATGACAAATGAATATCAAAATGCTGTTAAAGAATTAGGAAGCACTTTCACAGTTGGTAATTCAAAAGCATTCCCAACACCAGGTTCTTCAACAAATTCTAAAACAACTCGTTGGCAAACAATTTCAGGTAATGCAACAGATGGTTCAGGATTATTTGGTAGAAAAGCACAAAGAGCAATGGTTATAAGAGCATTAGCAGAAGCAATTAATTCTAATGATGCAATTCGCTCACAAGATTATGATTTCTTCTATGCAACTTGTCCAGGTTATCCAGAATTAGATGATGAATTAATTGCATTAAATACTGATAAAAAAGAAATGTTTTATATCATTTCTGATACACCAGCAAGATTAGCACCAAAAGCAAATGATATTATTGCTTGGGGTTCAAATCAAAATAATGCAGCTTCACACGGTGAAGATGGTCGTGTTATTAGAAGTGCTTATATAACACGTCAATATCCACCAATGGGATTAACTTCAAATGTTGATGGAGATGATATTGCTGTTCCTTCATCTGTTGCAAAAATGAAGAATTTATTGGTATTACCAAGAGGTATGTTTGCAGCAGGAACACAATATGGTCAAGTTAAAAATTTAGCATCTGTTGGTTATATTACTGATGAAAATGAATATGCACCAGTAACTATCAGAGAAAGTTTGGGTGAAATTATTACTGCTCAATCTATGAATCCAATTATGCCACAACGTAATACTGGATTATTATTCTGGGGTGAAAATACAGAAAATAATTACACTTCATCATTATCTGATGAACACGCAATCTTAACAATTTTAAGATTAAAACGTGAAATGGATGCAGCTTGCTTACCATTCTTCTTCCAACCAAATACAGAAGCATTAAGACGTGATTTTGATAAAGCATTAAGAGCAATCTTAAATGATTATGTATCAAGAGATGAATTATATGACTATACATTAGTTACTGATAATTCAGTTAATACTACTGAAAGAATTGGTCGTAAAGAATTATGGGCTGAAGTAGCTATTGAAATTGTTCAAGGTGTTGAACAAATTTATATTCCAATTAGAATTGTTAGAACAGGAACATTATCTTCTAACTCATAATAATGGAAATTAAATAAAAATAAGCCATCAAATTTGATGGCTTATTTTTTTATTGATTTTTAAGATATAAATATATTACCATATAAAAAATATGAGTATAAAGTTATTAAGGAGTTTTTATGAAAATACCATTTAATTATACTTTTAAAGGTTTATTATTATCTGGTCAAGCACGTGAAATAGCACAAATTGAATATGAAATGCCAGATGGATATGAAAAAGAATTAGCGTTATTAAATATTAATTATTCAACAGAAGAATTACAAAAATTATCAGAATATAAAGTTAAAAAACTTGAACTTCAGAAAAAATTTAATAAAATTGATGAATTTAATTATGAATTTGAATTATTAAAAATTAATAATGAAAATAAACCTGAAACAGAAAGATTAATTAATGAAATAGATTTAAAACATAAGTATAAAAAAATTGATGACGTTGAATATTGTAAACAAAAAAATGATTTGCTTGGAAAACCTTGGGTTGCTATCCATACCGAATATGATGAAAATGCTAATCCAGATGATTTAATGGTTGAAGTTACTTATAATAAAACTTTTATTGAAAATATGCGTAAAAAAGGCTTACCTGGTGATACTGAAGAAGAAATTGCTGAACAATGGTTAAAATTATTTTTAATGGCAAATATGGATATTGATGATATTACAACAATGTTAGATGATAATGAAGTTGAAGAAAAAAAATATTTAACAAAACGAAAAATTGATGATAAAACAATAATTATGGGTTAATTTTATTATTTTGAGGAAACAATGAAAACATTTATTTTAATTGATATTTATAATTTATTTTTTAGAGCAATGCATACAATAAATGAAAAAGATGTTGATATGCGTAATGGTATGTTATTACATACAATGTTTTTTATGTTTAAAAAAGCCTGTGATAAATTTAATCCAACACACGTGGTTGTTTGTGCTGATGGTAAAGGAACGTGGAGAAAAGATGTTTATCCACAATATAAAGCTAATCGTATTGAACGTTTACAAGATAAAACACCAGAAGAAATTCAAAAAGAAACAGAATTAAAAAATATTTTTGAAAATGATTTTATACCATTTTTAAAAGAATCAACGAATGTCTCTTTTTTTGAATATCCAAAAGCAGAAGCTGATGATTTAATAGCTCGTTTTATTGCATTACATCCAAATGATAATATTATTATTGTTTCAACTGATAATGACTTTGTTCAACTAATTAATGATAATGTTATAATATATAATACAATGGATGATAGACTTATAACATCTGCTTGTATGTTTACTGCTGATGATAAGCATTTACCAATGAAATTTACTTTAAAAGATGGTAAGGTATCAGTTTCAAGAACAAATTCATTGTGGCAAGAAGGTGATAAATTAGTTCCTATGGATGATTGGATTGAATATGCATTATTTACAAAATGTATTAGAGGTGATAAATCCGATAATATATTTTCAGCATATCCTGGTATTAGAGAAAAATCAACCAAAAAAACTGTTGGTATATTAGATGCTTTTGCTGATAGAAAAGATAAAGGGTATAATTGGCAAACTTTTATGAATTCATCTTGGGAAGACCCTCTTGGTAATAAGCATTTAGTTAAAGAATCTTATGAATTTAATAAAAAATTAATTGATTTGAAAGAAATTCCAGAAGAATTAAAGTTAAATGTTGATTCTTATATAATGAAATCTATTAATACGGAACAAATTGATTTAGTTGGAATTAGATTAATGAAATATTTAACAAAATGGAATTTATCTAAATTGTTAGAAATTGCTCCATCTTTTAGTGGTTATTTTAGTCGTCCATATCCAAAAGATAATAAATAAACAAATGAATAAAAATGATAAAAAATATAAAATTTTAACGCCAAATGGTTGGGCTGATTTTGATGGTATTAAAAAAATACCATCACAGCCAACTATTAATATTACATTAAATAATAATAAAATTATTAATTGTACTTTAGACCATAAAATTTATATTAATTTATTTGAATGTGTTGAAGCAAAAGAATTGAAACCATTAGATTGGGTATTTACAAATAATGGTATGGAACAAATTAAATCTATATCTGATGGTGAAACTAAAGATGTTTATGATATATTAAATGTTGATTATGGTAATAAATTTTTTACAAACGACATTTTAGTTCATAATTGTGAATTTTTAGGTAAAACAAATTCACTTATTGATTCAATGATTTTAAGACAAAAAATTTTAGAAATAGATAATAATAAAATTACTTATAAATTTGTTATTGATGGAGATATTCGCTTTTATAAAGATTTAATGCCTTGGAAAAAATATTTAGTTGCAATTGATACTTCAATGGGAGTTGATGGAGACTTTGCTGCAATTGAAGTTTTTGAATTTCCAGGTTTTTATCAAGTTGCAGAATGGAAATCTGATAAATTAAATCAAAATGACCAAGTAACAAAAATTAAAGAATTAACTGAATGGATGTATAATGATATAAAAAATAAAGGTAATAAACATCCTGAAATTTATTGGTCATTAGAAAATAATAGTTCAGCTGAAGGTTTTATTTGTGCATTAAGACAAATAGAAGCAACTATGGATGGTCGTTCATATATTAAAAGAGCAGTTTTAATCAATGAAGATGGAAATAAAAGAAAAGGTTTTACAACAACTAAAATTTCAAAGCCACGTGCGTGCTCTCAATTAAAAATATTATTTGAAACAAATAGATTTCACATTTTATCTCGTGATTATTTAACACAATTATCCAATTTTTCAGCTAAATCAGCAACTTCTATATCATATTCTGCATCTGGAAGTGGACACGATGATTTAATAACAGCATCATTAACAATTATTTCAATGTACTTGCAATGTAAAGACAAATATGATTTAGATTTTGAAATATATCCAGATGAACCAATTCCTGATGAACAAGATTCTAAATTTGAAGATACATTTTTCTTAATATCAATAAATTAAAATATTGACTTTTTAATTTGTTTATTTTATTTTTTCATAAAAAAGGATATAATTATGGAAAGAATGAAAGTTAATGAATATTATGATAATCCTCAACAATTTTTAGATGAAATATCTAAAATTAATGTTAGAAAATTAGTTAATCAATCAGATAAAGATTTAATTAAAAAACTTAAAAAATGGATTAAAGAATATTGGCAAGAAGATGGGTCAATGTTTTTATATGAAAGCCAATATAAAAGATTACAAATGATTTTAAAAGATATAATTCAGTAAAAATATTTTTACTGAATTTTTTATTAAACTCTTGACTATTATTTTTTTGATATTATTATATTGATATTAATAATTAAAAGAGGAAAATAAAAAATGAATTTAATACCTATGGTAATTGAACAAACTTCTAAGGGAGAGCGTTCATACGATATTTTTTCACGATTATTAAAAGAAAGAATTGTATTTGTTTCAGGAGAAGTTTGTGATGAAATGTCTTCTTTAATTTGCTCACAGTTATTGTTTTTAGAAGCTGAAGACCCAAATAAAGATATTTATATGTATATTAATTCACCAGGTGGTGTTGTAACATCTGGAATGGCAATATATGATACAATGCAATATATTAAACCTGATATTTGTACTATTTGTATGGGTCAAGCGTGTTCAATGGGTTCATTTTTACTTGCAGGTGGAACAAAAGGGAAGCGTTTTTCACTTCCAAATTCTCAAATTATGATTCATCAACCATCAGGCGGTGCTCAAGGGCAAGCAACTGATATTGAAATCAGAGCAAAGTTAATTCTTGATTTAAGAAAACGTTTAAATAAAATTTATGCTGATAATACAGGACAAAAATTATCTGTTATTGAAAAGGCAATGGATAGAGATAATTTTATGACACCTGATGAAGCATTAAAATTTGGTTTAATTGATAAAATCATTGAAAAAAGAGAGGATTAAGCAATGACTTATTTTGTATCTCCATATGTTGATAAATGTATTCTTGAAAATATTAACACATTTTTAAATAATGACCTATTAACAGATTATGAAAAAGCCAACCGTATTTGTTACAATAGTTTTATGGAATTTACTGAATATGATAAAAAACATCCTAAAAGAAGTAAATTTTTAAATAATTATTCGTATAGTCAAGCAGAAAATAATTATACAACAAAACAGAATGTTAATGATTGCATAAAGGATATACGACCATCTAAAATAGGAAAATATGTAAATTGCTATAAACATATTGTTACTAAAAAATTAAACGAGATGAAAACAATAGATTGTAGTAATAATAGTGAATATAAATTTATAAACAATTTATATGATATGTATAATATTACAGATGAAAACACACGAAAAGTATTGAAACTGATTGTTATTTTTTCAATCTTTTCATATGTAAAATATATTTGTTTAGAATATCATATGCTCAATTTTTTGGAATATTTTGCTCAATTAAGACATAATATTGTTAATATGACAACCATTGAGATGGTGAGTGTGTTTAAATGTTTAATTGAAAAGAATGTCATTTGTTGGATGGACAATGAGATGTATAAATTAAAAAATTCGTGTTATCCATCACACGGTTTAAATCCAATTCTTGCAAATTGTTTAATGTGTAATTTAAATACAAAAGAAGAAATGCTTAAAGAATTAACTGGTGAAAAAATTGAAACAGTTAATTATAAATGGAGTGATTTTGATTTTAGAAATGATAGAGATATGGTTTATAATTTATTGAACCGTAAGAAATCTTTCAATTTGTTGATTTATGGAGCACCTGAAACAGGTAAGACTGAATTTGTCAAAACCTTATGTAAAAAATTAAAATTGGATTTACATTGTCTTTATAATGATGAAACTGATGAGGATAAAAACCGTTTAAATGATATTAAGAGTGCGGATTATTTCTTGACAAATAAACAATGCTTGTTGATTGATGAAGCAGATGATATTTTTAGAGAAAATGTTAAGAAAGATTTGATTAACAAAGTATTAGATGATACTGAAAAGAAACATATTTTCATTATGAATGATACATTTGGTATTGATAAAGCGTTTTTGAGAAGATTTGATTATGCAATGTATTTTGAAAAACCAAATAAAGATGTAATGAAAAAGATGTGGAAACGGCAGTTGAAAAATTATGGTGTCTCTTTGAAACCAAAGATGATTGAATGGTTGGTTGAGAAATTTGATATTTCTCCTGCGTTTTTAACCAAAGCAATTCAAAATGTTGCCACATTAGAAGACGGTTATTTAACTGATGTTGAAAAGAATGTGCTTATTACTCATTTTATTGAGAATCAAATTCAAACAATGAATTGTGGTTTTACAGAGAAAAAAGAAGAATTGGTTAATGTTATGAAGAATAATTTCAATCTTGATTTATTGAATACTGATGTTGATTTAAAGAAATTAGCTGATAGGATTTTATCTTTAAAGAAAATGAATTTTTCATTATGTTTAAATGGCATTTCGGGAACTGGTAAATCCGCATATGCTGAATGGTTGGCAGAAAAAATGGGTATTCCTATTATTAAGAAAAAATGTTCTGATTTATTAGGTATGTATGTTGGACAAACTGAACAAAATATTGCTAATGCATTTAAAGAAGCAGTAGATAATAAAGCAATGCTTATTTTTGATGAAGCTGATAGTTTCTTACAAAATAGAAATAATGCAGTTAGAAACTGGGAAGTGACACAAGTTAATGAAATGTTGACTCAAATGGAAAAACATCCATATCCATTTATTTGTACTACTAATTTAATGGATTCATTAGATAAAGCGTCTTTAAGAAGATTTACATTTAAAGTAAAATATGATTATATGACATCTGAACAGGTAACTAAAGCATTTGAATATTTTTTTGGAATTAAAAATGTTCATTTAAATAGTAATACATTAGCACCTGGTGATTTTGTAGTTGTTAAAGAAAAAGCGGAAATTATGGATTGTTTAAATAATAAAGATGAGTTGATTAAAATGCTTGATTTGGAACAAGTTAATAAAACTCCAATTGCAAATCGTATTGGTTTTTAATATTTGACAAGTGTATATAAAATCATTTAGTATTGTGTTTAACAAAGGAGAAAAATATGGGTAGATTAAAAGTATATTCAGAAAAATTAAATCATAAAAAAATTGTACAAAAAAAGAAAGATAGTGGTAGATGTTATAATTTTGTAGAAGGTTTAGGTTGGAATCATTATACAAAAGGATTTAGAAAACATTCAACAAAAGTTGATGTTATGGAAAGAGGAACATCTTTTTTGTTTTCTTTATTAGAAAGAGTAATGCCTAAAAAAGAAACTAAATTAGAAGTTAAAGGAGAATAATATGAAAAAATTATTAGCATTATTTAGTTTGGTATTATTATTGTCGGCTTGTTCAACAACTTGTGATAATTGTTATTATGGTAGGGAAGAAGCATATACAGTATCTCAACCAGTTGAAGTAATTTATCGTAATACAACATATAGAACGGTTTATGAACCCAAAACATATAAAGAAGTAACGTTAGAAAGAAGACCTTATAAAGGAAAAACTGATTGTTATAGAGTTAACCATAAAAATTATTGTAAATAAAGGGTTATAAATGAGTAATTTATTAGAAATGAAAGATATAGTTTTTATTGATGAAAATGGTGAAGCTCAAGCAGGAGTAGATTTAACAATTGATACTTGTGATTTTTCAATTACTTTACCAATTGATACGAGAAGAATGACTAATACAAAACTTAAAGAGTTGATTAAACAATTTAGTTAATTTATTAAATAAAAGGATATTAGATATAAAATGAGTAAAATATTTGATTTAATTGAAAAAGAAAGAAAGAGACAAGAAGGTGAAATATGTTTAATTGCTTCTGAAAACTATGTATCAAAAGATATTATGAAAGCAGTTGGTTCAATTTTAACTAATAAATATGCTGAAGGTTATCCTGAACATCGTTATTATGGTGGTTGTCGTTATATTGATGAAATTGAACAGTATGCAATTGATAAATGTGAAGAATTGTTTAAATGTAATTGGGCAAATGTTCAACCTCATAGCGGTAGTCAAGCAAATCAAGCCGTTTATTTAGCGTTATGTAAACCAGGTGATACTATTTTAGGTATGGATTTAAATGCTGGGGGTCATTTAACTCACGGTTCAAAAGTTTCAGCATCAGGTAAATTATATAATGCTGTATCTTATGGTTTGTATGCTGATGGAACAATAAATTATACTGAACTTAAAGATAAGTTATATAAATATAACCCAAAGGTTCTTGTAGTTGGTGCTTCTGCTTATTCTAAAATTATTGATTTTGAATTGATTAGAAGTATTGTTGATGATTATAATCAGTCAATTTATTATGATTGTGGTGGTTCAAATAATCCTGATGCACCTAATAAATCTTGTTATTTAATGGTTGATATGGCTCATATTGCTGGATTAGTAGCAACTGGATTACATCCATCTCCATTACCTTATGCAGATGTTGTTACTTCAACAACACATAAAACATTAAGGGGTACTCGTGGTGGAATTATTTTATCTAATGATATAGAACTTGGTAAAAAAATTGATAAAGCAGTATTTCCTGGTATTCAAGGTGGTCCTTTGGAACACGTTATTGCTGGTAAAGCAATTTGTTTTGAAGAAGCATTAAAACCAGAATTTAAGCAATATCAAGAACAAATTCTTAAAAATATTAAAGCAATGGAGAAGGTATTTAAAGAAAGAAAAGTACCGATGATTGCTGACGGTTCAGATAATCATTTGTTATTACTTGATTTAAGAAAATATAATATTTCAGGAAAACAATTAGAAGATGCTTTATCTGAAGTTGGAATTGTTGTGAATAAAAATGCTATTAAAGACGACCCACGACCTAAATCAGAAACTTCTGGTATTCGTTTAGGAACAGCAGCAATAACAACAAGAGGAATGACAGAAGATAATGCTGCGTGGATTGCTCATCAAATTTGCCATATGATTGATATTTTAATAGATGAATATGATTATGAAGGAATTGATTGGCATAAAGAGATTTTTGAAGAAAATCTTGGTAAAGAATTATCTTTAAAAGAAGTTGCTTTATTAATTATTAAAGAAGGAGTTGAAAACCTTTGCTTACATCATCCAATTTATAAATAATTTTTCTTGACAATTTAATTTTATATAATATATTAAACCTAACAAATAATGTTAGGTTTAATTTTTTATGAAAGAAAATAAATGCTTTATAATAATGTTATTAAATGTGCAATGAATGAAGCTAAAAAGTCTAATTATAATCCTCAAATTGGTGCTGTCGTTTTTAAAGGAAAGAGAATTTATGGTTCAGGACATAATGGAATTAGAAGTTCTTCTATATCAATGAAACATAAAAAATGGGAAGAAAGTTTGCACGCTGAACAAGCAGCTATGTTAAATTTGGATTGGAATAAATTAAAAGGATGTTCTATTTTAGTATATAGAACAAATAAAAATGGTCAATTAGCTATGGCTAAACCGTGTGATATGTGTCAAAAATTAATTAAGTATGTTGGTATAAAAAATATGTTTTATACTACAAATGATGGAGAAATTAAACTTGAAAAAGTAAGAGATAATTAAATTATCTATTGACAATATTAAAAAATATGTTATAAAAAATATAATAGAAATTTTTTGGAGAAAAAAGATGAAGTTAGAAGTTAAGGGAAAGTATAATTCAGCTATTGTTATGACTGACCAAATTGAAGAAGAATGTGTGGGTCAGTTAGTAACTCTTTGCTCCCAAGAAATATTTAAGGATTCACAAATTCGTATTATGCCTGATTGTCACGCAGGTAAGGGCTGTGTAGTGGGATTTACTGCTTCTATTAAAGATAGAATTATTCCAAATCTTGTTGGAGTTGATATTTCTTGTTCTATTTCAACTTATAAGTTAGATGTTAAGGAAGTTGATTTTGAACAGCTTGATAATGTTATTCGTAAGTATGTTCCATCTGGAATGTCTATTCGTTCAACTGTATCAAAGTTAGTTTCAGATAATTTAAAGGCAAAGATTGAAAAGGTTTGTCAGGAAATTGGCGATGAAAATGGGTATAATCGTCATTTAAAGTCAATTGGAACTTTGGGTGGTGGTAATCATTTCTTAGAATTAAATAAGGACAAGGATGGTTATTTATGGCTTTCTGTTCATTGTGGTTCAAGAAATTTTGGTAAGAAGATTTGTGATTTTCATCAAGATAAGGCAATAAAGGTTTATCAGGATAGAATTGATGCAAAGAGAGTTTTTGCATTATCACAAATTCCACCAAAGGAACGTCAAGATTGGATTAAGAATCATATTGATTCTGATAAATTACCACCAGAATTACGATATTTAGATGGTGAAGATTTAGATTTATATGTTGAACATATGAAGGTAGCAGAAGAATTTGCAACTGTAAATCACCAAGTTATTGTTCACGAAATTTGTTCACATATGGGTTGGAATGTTGTTGATTCAATTTTTACTCATCATAATTATATTGAATTTCTTGGTAATCGGGAAATGATTATTCGTAAGGGTGCAATTTCTGCAAAGAAGGGCGAGCGAGTAATTATTCCTTTGAATATGAAGGATGGTTCAATTGTTGGAATTGGTAAGGGCAATGAAGAATGGAATCAGTCAGCACCACACGGTGCAGGACGGGTTTTATCACGAGGTAAGGCAAAATCTGTTTTATCTGTTGAAGAATTTCAGGATAAGATGAAGGATGTTTGGTCTTCTTGTGTTTCAGAATCAACATTAGATGAATCTCCTATGGCATATAAGGATATGAATGTTATTATTGATGCTATTGGTGAAACTGTTGATATTGTTGACCGAATTATTCCAATATATAACTTTAAGGCACAAGGTTAATACTTTCATTGTATTAACCTTGTATAAAGGAGAAAAATATGTTTCTTTGGTTTATAAAAAAATTTATGAAAAATTCATATAAAAAATATTTAGAAGAATTAGATGAATTTAATCATTTAAAAATGGAAATTATAAAAAATTGTGATTATTACAATAAAGTTGGAACAACACAATATCATTTTCAATGTTTTAATACTCCAAGACTTGTAAAAATAGAATTTAAAAGAAATATTAAAGATGTCCGTGATAAAACAATTTTTACAATTGTTTTTAAGGAAGAAATGATTTCGCATACAGGAGTATATTTTGTTGATTTTAAAACATATAATATTTTTTATAATGGTAATTGTCTTTCAAAAAAATATAAAAAGAAAGCATTAGAATTTATTAAAGAAATGATATTTAATAATGAAAGTGTAAGCGATTGGGATATGAGTTGTGATAAAATCATTGAAAGGTAAGGTGATATTATGAAAAAACCTAAAGTTGGAGAAATATGGTTTGATAATAAAAAGGAAATGCGTTTCTTTATTTATAAAACCATAACTGATACTGATTATGAGGTTTATAAACCCTTTGATGTATTATATGCAAATAATCAAACAAGATATTTGGAAACTAAATATATTTTAGAAAATTGCGTATTTTTAGGAAAATCTAAAATTATTTTTAATGATTTATTTACATATAAAGGAGAAAAATGATAAGTCGTGAATTTGTATTGAAAAATTTTAATAAAAAACTTCTTGAAGCTAAACGTCAAAGAGCGAAAGAAGTTAAATTTACATTACAAGAAATAGATGATTTAGGATATATTATTTTTGAAATAATGGCAGAATTAACGAATAAACATTTTAATGAAACACCAAGTTCTTCTTTAAATTTAACTGATTTAACAATTGATGGTGGAGATTTTAATTCGCAAAATTAAAATTTATATGTTATAATATCTAAGTTATTTTATAGAGGATTTTTATATGTATGTGGGTACTTATTTAGATAGACAAAACAATTTACTTTATGTTTCCGAAAGAATAAATGGAAATAGAGTGACAACAACATATCCATTAATTTATGAATATTTAGTTCCCGATGATAATGGATATGATATGGGAATTGATGGTCAAAGATTAAAAAAAATTACTTTACATAAGTATAGTGATTTTAGTTCTCATAGAAAACAATGTCAAGAATCGGGTGTTAGAACATATGAAATGAATTTTAATTTAGTTCATAAAGTATTATATCAAAATTATAAAAATTGTCAAGAACCAAAATTACATAAAGCATTTTTTGATATTGAAGTTGATTATGACCCAGCAGTAGCAGGTGATATTAATACATTAGTATCTGAAACTCCTTGTGCTATTAATGCTGTGTCAATTTATTTAGATTGGTTAGATAAAACAATTACATTAACAATTAAACCTGATAATTTATCTTGGGAAGAAGCTAAAGATATATGTAATAGCTTAGAAGATACTTTTTTATGTAATGATGAAAAGCAGTTAATTGATTGTATGATTAAATTGTTTGATGACGCAGATGTTATTTCTGGTTGGAATTCAGATTTTTTTGATATACCATATATTATTGGAAGAACAATAAAGATATGGGGTTCAGAAAAAATTAAAGAATATTGTTTATGGAATCAGCCACCATTATGTAAAGAAGTTGAAACATATGGTCGTGTTGTTAAAAATTATTCATTTGTTGGAAAATGGTCTGTAGATTATTTAGGATTGTATAAAAAACATACTCCTAATGAACACGAATCTTATTCATTAGATAATATTTCTTATGAAGAATTAGGGGATAGAAAAGTTAAATATGAAGGAACTTTAACTCGTTTATATTTTGATAATTTTAAATTATTTTTAGAATATAATAGACAAGATACTAATTTGTTAGCTCGTATTGATAAAAAATTAAATTATATTAACATTCATAATCGTCAAGCTCATTCTATTCCTGTTACATTAGAAGCAACGATGGGAACAGTTGCTTGGTTTGACCAAGCAGTTATTAATAATGCTCACGATTCTGGCTATTATGTTCCTGATAGAATTGAAGGAAAAGGGGATGAATGGAGAGGAATTAGACCTCCTGGGGCATTTGTTCAAGACCCTGTTGTTGGTATGCACGAATGGATTTCAGATACAGATTTGAATTCACTTTATCCATCTACGATTAGATGTTTAAATATGAGTCCTGAAACTATTGTTGCACAAGTTAAATTAACATATACTATGCCATATCTTTGGAAAAAAATTGAAGAAGATAATTTATGGTTTAAAAAAGGTGAAAGAATTCCAGCTTGGGGTGAAGCGTGGGGTGGTGATGAAATGTTTGGAACTTTAGAATATCAAAAAATTATGAATCAAACTGATGATATTTTAGAGTTACAATTAGAAACTGGTGAATGTGCTGAAATGTCAGCTAAAGAAATTTATAATTTAGTTTTTTCTGAAAATAGTAATTTATGTATTTCTGCATTTGGAACATTATTTAGAACTGATAAGCAAGGTTTAGTTGCTAAAATTCTATCTGAATGGTATGCTGATAGAAAGTCAATGAAAGCTAAATCTAAAATGTATCGTAATTTGAAAGATGGTTTGGTAATTTCTGATGATATTGTTAACGAATTAAAAGGTATTCAAGCAAGTTCTAATTTTAAAGAATATGATATTAAAGAATTAAAAAAACTTGTTGATAATAAAGATATTTCTGGAATTAGAAAATATATGTTTGAATATGGATTAATGTTAACTGATAATATTATTGAACCAGTCAATAAAGGATATTATAAAGAAAAAGAAGATTATTGGGATTTGGAACAATATCTACGTAAGATTAATTTGAATTCAAGTTATGGAGCATTATTAAATTCTGGTTCAACCTTTTATGATTTTCGTTTGGGTGCATCTACCACAGCATCTGGTCGTAAAATTGTTCAACATATGGCAAGTAAATTAAATGAAATAGCTGTTGGGACATATAAACATACAGGTGGAATTGTTGTATATGGAGATACCGATTCAACATATTTTGCATTATCAAGACCTGAATTTAAAGAAAAACATCCAGATTTTGTATATAATAAAGAAAATGTTATTAAATATGTTGATGAAATTTCTCAATTAGTTGATAGTTCTTATGCTGACCACGTGAAAAATATTTTTCACGTAACAGATGAAAATTCTAAGATTATTAAAGCAGCACGAGAAATTGTTGCTACTCGTGGTCTTTACGTTTCCAAAAAAAGATATGCATTAATGGTTTTTGATAATGAAGGTGAAAGATATGATGTTCACGGAAAGGCAGGAAAATTAAAAATTAAAGGTTTACAAATTCAACGTTCAGATACTCCAATGATTGTTAGAAAATTATTAAAAAATATGATGGAATCTTTATTATCTGATGGTAATAGAGACGAATTGGTTGATATTATTAAAACATTTTATAATAATGAATGGAATACACTTAAACCTTGGGAAAAAGGGACACCAAAAGCTGTAAATGGATTAACAAAATATACAGAAGAATATAAATTAAATCCAAAAGCAAGAGTTCCTGGACACGTTATGGCATCTATTAATTATAATCGTATGCTTGAAATTAATGGTGATACTTCAACAACAAGAATATTAGACGGTAATAAAATTGTTGTTTGTAAATTAAAGAAAAATAATCCATTCGGAATGACATCAATTGCATATCCACGTGATTTAAATGATGTTCCTGAATGGTTTTCTAAACTTCCTTTTGATGAAGCAGATATGTCAGATACAATTGTTGATACAACAATGGATTCAATTTTTGGCTCATTGAATTGGAATTTATCAATGAAATCTGCAATGCAGACGATTGATGATGATTTAGGTGGATTTTTGACTTTAGTTTAAAAATTTTATATATTATAAAAAAGGAAGAAATATGTTAGAAAAAGTTTTTTTAGATGTAAATAAATTATTTAATAAATTTGAATTTAAACCAGTTGTTGTATATCCATCTGCAACAAAACATTGTTGTATATCTTGCAGAACATTTGATGATAAAGTATTTGCGTATGCGGAATCTAATGAAGATGGTTATGAAGATAAAGAATTTGCAATACGAGATTGGAGTATTATGAATTCTATTTTAGGAACATTTTCAGGAGATAATGAAGATAAATTAAAAGTAAAATTAGTATATAATGATTATAATTATCCTCATTTAGCAACATTTTCTGCAGGAAGATTAAAAGTTAATCATTATTTACAAAGTTATAATATGATTTCAAGTCAACAAGATTTATTAAATAATTATTCTAAAAAGAAATTAAATTTAAAAGAATTTTCGGGAGAAGGAGATAATTATATAACTGATGAAGTAGTTAAAAATATTAGTAAAATGAGTTCTTTACTTGGTGAAAAAACTTTTAGATTAAAAAGTACAAACGAAGGAATTTTTGCATTATTTGGAAATGAAAATCAAACAATTGATAATGGATTAATTCAAATTTCAGATATTGTTGAAAATATTGAGTTTAAAGATAATATGTATTTTTCAGTTGAATATTTTATTAATATGTTTAAAGCTATGTCTATTAATGAAGAATATAAAATTAAGGTATTTCCTGATAAAATTGTATTTTGTGGAAGAAATGATGTGACATCTAAAGTTGGAATTGTTGTTGGTTCAACAGTTTAAAAAAGAGAGGATTATCCTCTCTTTTTTATTATTCTGCACCTTTATATTTCTTTTTATCTAATTCAGTAAAACCTTGTTGATGTTTTTTGGCTTCTTTTGATTGTAACGCTTTAACTAAATCTTTATTATATTCATCACCATAATAATCATTAGGATTGATTTTATTATCAATTTCATCTTGTACTAATTGTGAAATATAATCTTCATCTTTATATTCTAAATATGTTGATTCATACTGTTCAACAGGAGCATCAATATTTCTAACAACAATATAAGCTCTATCTAAACCTAATTGTGTTGATAATTCGTTAACAATTTGAGATGGAGTAATTGGATATTCAAAATCCATTTCAAATTTATAAATTGTTCCAAAAAATCCTTGTAATCTTGGAAAATCATAAGGTGTTGATGCTAAGGGTAATGCTTCAGGTTTTGTTCTTTTAGTCATACCTTTAACATTTAAAATAGTATCAACATTTTTTAAATTTTCATCTGTAATATCAGCAGCAATTTTAACTCTGAAAGAATATGTTTTCTTCATAGTTTCTAAAATTGATTTTAAATCCATTGCCATTCTAAATTCCTTATTTTATAATTATAAAAATATTTATTATATTTGAGATATTCTCCAAAATCCTGGTCTATATTTTTTATTAATAACATCAACCCATACATTATAATCTTCATTCCAAGTATATAAATATTTCGCATCGGAATTATCTCTTAAATAATATACTGCGGGTTCTTCCATTGGATTTAAAGATAATTTCCAAAATCCATTTTGATATTCAATTATACAATTTTCAGGTATTGAAGATATTTCTTCACCATTTTTATTTAATAATTTACCCCAAAGTTGAGTATTATTACCAATTTCATCTGCTAATAAATAACGTTCATCTTCAATATTTTTTGGCTTTGTATCGTGTGGGTCAATAATAGCAGATACGGGTTCTAAATTAGTAGATGGAAGCATATCTTCATTAATTGTCCAAATAGCTTTTGTTGAATCATTATCATCAACAATTATATTACCAATGATTTCTTTTTTATCATCAATGTTGTAATTTATCATACAATGAAGATATATATTATGTTTAGATTTATTATATTTTATTCCGTACATTTTAAATAAATCATACCACGTCTTAATTTTATTATTTGGTACTAATTGTATGTTATTATTATTTGAAACAATAATAGTTGAATCTGATGGAGTATAATAAGTTCTAATAATATCTTCCATTGTCCAACCCCACATATTTTCACGAGTATCAGCCTGTCCAATATCCATAATTATAGTTTCTATCATACGATTTCTTGAAACTAATGAAGGTAAATCTAAGTTGGTATCAACTTCAAAAGTCATATCCATTGCATCTAATGTTGTTGAGTCTAAATTACTGATGCCTTTTGATGACCAATTTAAATTAGTTAATGTAATAGCTGTTAAACGTGTCCAATCTAATGGATTTTCAGAAGTTTGTAATTCAAGAGTTGGAGAAAATAATGCTCTAATTTGTTCTAATAATTGAAATTTTTGTTCTAATTTAGTTGTTAACACATATAATTTAAAAACAAAACCTAAAGGGACAGGATTTAAACGTTTAATGTGATAGGAATTTCCTGGTTCATATTCATAATTTCCACTTTCATCATTAAATTTTTTTTCTGTTATTTCTGTTTCATATTCATAATAAGGGGAACCACTAATTAAATCATTATTTAAACGAATATCTGAAATTGTTAAAACCATTTTAGGAGCAGTTTCAATAATAGTATCAGTATTTTTATTAATTATTGATGCAACAGATTTATCACTTGTCATAAAAATAACAGGAACTCTTTTAAGTTTATCTTTTCCATTTTCATCTTTACCAGTTGAAATATAAAAATTTGAAAATAAACGTTGAGTATGAAGAACAATAGTTCTTACTTGAGCATTATACCAATAATTAACATCAACTGTCATTTTTATACCTTTTTATTGAATATCCTATGTTTATATTTATAACTTAAATATATTGAATAAATATTTTTAGTTATTATTTAAAGGAATTTTTGATGTCTAATAAAACACAAATATTTAATAAAATTAAAGAATTAATTAATAATGGTTCTTCTGTTACACAAGCAATTTCGGTAGTATGTCAACAATATAATATTAATCCAAATATTATCTATAATGAATTTTATAAAAAAGCTGATAAAACGGTTAAAGATGATACTGAATCACTTGACAAAATAAGAGTTGGAGATATAGTAACATTAGACGGAGATTCACTTGAAAAACATTATGAAGTAATAAATATTAATAATAAAAGTGATATTATTTTAAGAAATGCTGATGATAATACACAACTATCAGCATCAGAAAGTGAAATAACACCAGTAATTACGGAGAATAAAATGAATAAACTTAATGAAGCACAATATAATATTTCTATTAATGGTTTAGAAACAGAAGATGCTGATGCTTTATCTCAAATGCTATCATTAGCAAGTCAAGCTGAAAATAATTCAACAATTTCTGACCCATTAACAGCAAATCCTATGGGAATGAATATGAATGATGATATGTCATCATCTGATTCAATAATAGATGAACCTAATATGGGTGAAGAACCAATGTCAATTGGTATGCCTTCATCTATTTTTGATGATTCTGGTGATGATATTGAATTTGATGAAGAATTACCAGCTGATACTGCAATTGTAGATTCACCTGAATTAAATTCAGAAGAAAATGAACAACCTGAAATGAATGATAATATGGATTCTTCAATTGAAGATATGCCAATGGATTCAATGATGGACGATGGTATGTATGATGAAGTTGATGAAGATGTTGTTTTAGACCCTTCTCAAAAAGATTCAACAGTTGTTGCTAATGAAAAAAATAATTTTGATGATGAATTAGATGAAGAATTAGAAATGTTAATGCGTGAAACATTTGATATTGCAGGTGTTGAAGATTTAAATTTTGATAAAAAATTAAATGAAGCAGAAGAAAATGTTCCTGGTGAAGATTTTATTGATGAAGATGGAACATTAGAAGAAACACCTCAATTAGATTTTGCTCACGATATGGTTGATGATGCAGAACAAGATGAATATGCAGAAGAAATCGTTGGTGAAGCTGATGGTGATGATATTGAAGATTGGCAATATGATGAATATCAAGATGATGTTGCATTAGCTAATGGCTCATATGGTAATGTTGATGAATTTATGTCAGATTATTTTTATGATAACGCAGAATTACAATCTGAATTTGATAGTGATTTATTAGAAGAATATAAAAATGAAATTTTTGAAAAATGGCAAGAATTAATAAAAGATGGTGAAAATGAATGGGAAGCTGCTGAAATGGCTGCAAATGAAGTTTTACCAAATTCTGATGATAAAGATGTAGCTAAAAGATGGGATGCTCAAAATCTTTGGGATGATGAATTAGATGAACATATTAATGCAATTTTAAGAAATGCAGGTGTTCAAATTAATGAAGCTGATGATGAAGTTGCTGTTAACACTAATGTTGGTGAACCTGTTACTGATGAATCATTATTTGCTAATGATGATACAGATGAACAAGGAAATGAACCTGATTATCACGAAGTTGATACAACAACTTTTGGTAAAGATGCTTCTGAAGGTATGAAAGAAAATCCATTAACAATGACATTTGAATCAACAATTAATAAGAAAAAAATTAAATCTATTTATGAAACTGCAAAATCAATGTATAAAAAATATGATTCTGCTGATTGGTTAAAATTAGATAGACGTTATATTGAAAAATTAATTCTTGAAGGTGTCGGATATACAACAGCAAGTAAAATGTTGTTAGATGCTAAAAAAGGAAAATAAATCTATATAAGAATAAAAATTTAATAAACTCCCTTAATAAGATGGGAGTTTATTTTTATATAAATATTATTATTAGAATATTAAAGGATTACAATAATGGCAATTACAAATTATGCACAATCTTGGACTGATGTTTATGAAAAATATCAATCAGTTGTTAATTTTGTTGCAGGTGATTTTGATTCATTAAAAAATGTTATTAGAAGATATATTGCAAGTCAAAATCCAGAAAATTATAATGATTGGGCTGAATCTTCAGAAGTTGGAATGTTTTCAAATGGGTTATCATATCTTGGAGAAACAATCCATTATCGTGTTGATTTAAATGCTCACGATGTTTTCCCTTCAACAACAGAAAGAAGACAATCTTTATTAGATTTTACAAAAATGTTGTCTTATTCTCCAAAAAGAAATATTTGTGCAACAGGTATTGCTAAAATTAAATCTATTACAACATCTCAAAATATTACTGATACATCTGGTAATATTTTAAAAGATACACCTATTCTTTGGAATGATGCTTCAAATCCAGATTGGTTAGAACAATTTTTAACTGTTATGAATGCATCATTTGTGTCAAATAATCCATATGGAAAACCATTAAAACGAGAAACTGTTGATAATATTACTACTCAATTGTATCAAATGAATACTACAACAATTTCTAATACTGTTTTCCCATTTACTTCACAAGTAAATGTTACAACACAACAATTTGAAGTTGTTAATCCAGACATTAATAGTGAATTATCTCAAATTGAAGAAAGAAATCCAATTCCTGAACAAGCATTTCATTTATTATATCGTAATGATGGTACAGGAAATGGTTCAACAAATACAGGTTTCTTTGTTTATTGGAAACAAGGTACTTTACAGTATGAAAATCAAATCATTTCTCAAAAAGTTGAAAACTATTCAATTGATGTTAATAAAGATAATATTAATGAATATGATGTTTGGTTTGAAGAATTAGATATTTCTACTGGTTTAGTTAAAGATGTTTGGACAAAAATAGCAAATAATGAATATCTTGTTTATAATAATACTGATACAACAATTCGCAATATTTTTAAAGTTGAAACACGAGAAAATGATAGAATTACATTAAGATTTTCAGATGGTAAATTTGGAACAATACCAGTTGGTATGTTTAAATTATGGTATCGTGTATCAAATGGTAATGATAATTTATATTTAAAACCAACAGATATTCAAGATATAACAATTAAAATTCCATATAAGTCAAATAATACATCTGATGATAACATTTACTATTTAACATTAGTGTTTAGTGTTACAGATGCATCACATATTAGACAATCAGTTACACAAGAATCTATGGAATATATTCGTGAAAGAGCACCACAAGTATATTCAACACAAAATAGAATGGTTACAGCTCAAGACTATAATTATTTTCCAAAATCTATTGGACAACAAGTTAGAGTTTTAAAAGCAATTAATAGAACTTATTCTGGAAATTCCCGTTATATTAATTTTAATGACCCAACAGGAACATATCAAGATTTAAATATTTTAGCCGAAGATGGTTATGTATATAAACAAGATGTGTTATATATGACTGAAACAGCTATTGAAGATACAACAAATACAACTCAAATTATTAATACAATAGAAACATTATTATCTTCAAATAGTTTAAATAATTTCTTTTATTCATATTATCCTGAAAATTCTTATTCATATTCTTCAAAAGAATTATTTTGGAATGAAACTTATACAACTGGATTAAATAGTTCAGTTGGTAGATTTATGGTTGATGTTGGTGAAGAAACATTAACAACAGGCGTTGTTGTTCCTAAATCAGAAATTTTAAAACAAATGCAAGTTGGATATATGATAAAATTCCAAGCAGATGGTTATGATGGTGAAATATGGGCAAAAATCACTAATATAACAACAAGTGATGAAAGTGAAGAAGAATATTCAGTTACAATTAATGAAGTTTTAGACCCAAATTATAAATGGTATGCTAAAGGTGGTTATAAAAACTTTACTATTTCATTAAATGCTCAAGCTCGTTATGAAATTTCAAATAAAATTGAAGATAAAGTTTCTTTCGGTTTATCTTATGATTATATTAATCAACGTTGGAATGTTTTAGATTATGATACATTAGCCGATGATTCATTGGATTTTGATTATGAAAATCCTTATACTGATAGTGGGTTATATAAAAACTGGATAATGAAAGTTAAATATGATTCATCTCAATCTTGGAATTATATTGTTCGCTATTTAGATTATATTTTTGGTTCTGATAAAAAAGTTGCTTTCTTTTTTAATACAAATGATAAAAGTGATGATAATGCATCATTTATAACAAGTGATTATATTAAAGTTTTAAAAACGAATTCAAACAATAATAAAAATTTATCTGAAGATTATTATTGGAAGCCAATTGAAACAATTAAATATCCTGATGGTTATACTGACCCATATCAATTTAAAGTTTCAAGTTATGATTCTGATAAAGATTCTACTTCTGATAATCCATGTCAATTTAGTGAAATTACATCAATTGGTGAAAAGAATTTATTCTTTTTAAAAACAAATGATGAATATGGTTCTTTTGATAGTTCTGTTCAAGAAATTGATAGCTTATGGGGTCATACAACAGAATCAAGTTTATATTATTGTCAAACAGGTGGAACAATTTTTCCAGCAGGAACTGTTTTACCAGTATCTGTAACTGTTAGCAAAAAAGTAAAATTATCTAATGGTGTAATATATGAATGGACACCATCAAATCCTTTTACTTTCAATAAAGGTGAAAAATATGATGTAGATGTTGTTTATGATGGACACGAAGTTGAATGGACAACAGATATAGAAGGTAATACAACATTAATTAAAGATGTTGAAATAGGTTCTCAATTAGTATATTGGAATTCTATGTATAAAACTATGGAACGTTATAGTAATGATAGTTATTATATTAGAACTGGTATTGATAATTTATTGTTTTTATGGAAACATTATGCATCTTCATCTTATGTAATTGACCCTTGTCCAACAAATATTATGGATATGTATGTATTAACTAATACGTATTATGAATCTGTTCAAGAATGGTTAAAAAATGGTAAAAAAGGTACATTTCCTAAATTACCATCTGCTTATGAATTAAAATCATTATTTGCTGAATTAGAAAATTATTGTATGGTATCTGATACAATGGTATGGCATCCAATAAGTTATAAAGTTTTATTTGGTAATGAATCTGATAATGAATTTAAAGCTAATTTTAGAGTTATTAAAAATGAAACAACTACTATGAGTGATAATGAAATTAAACAACAAGTTATTCAAGCAGTTGATGAATTTTTTGCAACAATGGAAGCAGGAGAAAAATTTTTCTTTACACAATTATCAACTTATGTTCATCAAAAATTACAGCAAAATATTGGTACTGTTGTAATTGTTCCAACATATTCAGATGATAAATTTGGTAATTTATTTGAAATTGAATGTGAAGAAGATGAAATTTTATTATCATCTGCTTCAATTGATGATGTTCAAATTATTACAAAAATTACTGAACACAATATTAGAATTGGTGAGTAGTGGTAAATAATTATAAAGATTAATAGGATTAGCATATGACATATCAAATTACACGAACAAATGGTTCACAATATTCACAAGGTCTTATTCCTGATAGTAAAATTATTAATGTTTTAGATAAAAATTCAGCTTATCTATCATTGATTGGTAAATTATCAGCTGATTATGGTGAAGACCAATCCAACAATTTTTTTCATTTAGTTGAAAATTTTGCAAATGAAAAATTTCCGACTGACCCAGTTGTCGGTATGTTATGTTTTAGACTTGATAGTGATTATAACGGTATGTATATGTGTGTTAATGAAACATCTGATATTGAAGATGAACGATGGAAAAAAATTCTATCTATTAATTTTACCGATACTGGTTCTCATCAAGCAGGAGATATTTACTATAATAAAGAAGAAAAAAAATTCTATGTTTATGATGATACAGTTGGAGATAATGGTGGTTGGGTATTAATTGGACCACAAAATTATTATAATAAAGAAAATATTTCAACAATTTTACAATCAACTGGTGATATAACAAGTGCTAATATTCAAATTGACATTCAAGAAGAATCAGCAAATTTGGTAACAATTAAAGCTGTAGCTAAAGAAAAAATGGATAAAATGTCTAATCCTGAATTTGGTATTAGAAATCCAGAAACTGCTTCTTGGATAGTTAGATTATTAGTTGAATCTCATACGTTATCAAATGGTGCAAATGAAGTTATTATTGTAGGACAACCTAATTTTGAATTAATTGGTAAAACTTCTGGACAGGCTTTAAATTGGGAAATTGAACCAACAATTTTTGATAATAGATTGATGATTACAGTTTCTGGTGTTGGTACAAATAATCCACTAGTTACACCAGATATGGATTGGGTTGAATGGGAATTAGATATTGAAATTGTAAAGGTATAAAATGGCAATTAATATTAATCATAAAGATAGTACGATTATTACAGACGATGATACTCTTATACAAATTACCGATAAAGGAGCATTAAAGGTTGGTGATGGTACTTATTTGGATGAGTTAGGAAATTCCCAAGAAATTGAACCAAATGAAAATTATAAAGGTGCTATCCGTTTTAATGAAGACCATCAATGCTTACAATTATGTGATGGATATAAATGGAAAGATATTAATGGTCATTATAAACAAACTTCTGGTATTGTGTATTCATTACTTTTCTAAATAAATATTTGCTAAAATGTTAATTTATGTTATAATGTCAATAATATTTTAATTATTGATAAAGGATTATTATGCAAAATGAAAAAAGATATTTTTTAAAGAACTCAAATTTATTAGAAGAAGTTCATAAATCTAAATTGACTTATTGTTGTTATGAAAAACCTGAATATGGACATTATGATATTATTTGTGATGATTATAATTTAATTACTCCTAATGTTGTTAATGATTTTTTTAAGAAAAATCCAAATAATGAATATATTATTATTCGTGTAATGACAAATGAACACGTATTACCTTATTGTAAAAATGGTAAAGTTAATTTACAAGAATTAAAAATGTCACCTTTTAAACATTTTTTAATTACAAAAAAATCGTATGAAAATGTGTTTATTGCATTTGGTAATAATTTAAGTAAAATTGATGAATTAAATTTAAAAATTTCAAATTTAAAAGAAATAATTAAAGATAATAATAGAAATATTCGTTTAAATCAACAAACAAAAGAAAAACAAAAACCTTATAAAGAAAATAATAAATTATGTAAAGAAAACATAGAAAGTTTAACACAAGAAATTAAAAATTTATCAGAAACATTTTCTGAATATATTATGAAAGATGCAAAAGAAGTTTTACGTTCTCATTGGAAAGGAGATACTATTGAAACAGGTCATTTTGATATTTCTCAAGGAAGATTAAGTGATGGTTTAGTATATATGATAATTATGTTGGTTGACCAATTTGCAAAATCAGGAAATTGGTCAGGATATACATATTTAGATGATATGAAAGGGTCAGCATTAGTACATTTATGTGATGTTGCTTTAAAGTTTGAAGAATCAAAATCTAATAATGTTTTTTCATATTTAACACAAGTGGCATCAAATAAATTTACTGCTACACTAAATTCTGAAAAAACTCAACGTAGAATTAAATCAAAATTAATGCAAGAAATTGGATATAATCCAACATTTAATGAACAATTAGAAGAAGATTTTAAAAATATTTTGTATGATGATAATGGTAATGAAATTATTGAAGATGATATTGAAGAAACAACAGAAGAATATACGAATGAATAAATTGAAAGGTGCCGAATTCGGCACCTTTAAACATTTATAATTTGAATTCCATCATCTTCTTCTTCATCGTCATCATCTTTATTGGATTTATTTAAAGATGCTTCAAATTTTTGCTTATTTAATTCATAATTTAATTTTTTCATTTTAGCATCTATTTTGGCTAATTTTGAATTTAATTTAATTGTTAAAAAATTATTTGCTGCTGATGCAATATCTCCACACGCTTTTCCTTGGGTATTTAAAGCAACATCCATTAAATCTGTAAATGCTTGATTAGCTTGGTCAGCAATAAAATCTAATTCAACTTCTGTTTTTTCTTCTAATGATAATTTTGTTAAATCTTTAATATTTTCATTAGATTGAACAATAAATTTTTTAAGTTCTATGGGTTCAGTTTCTGTAACAATATTTTCTTTATTAATAATATTTAATGCTGAAGCAATATCATTTGCCTGTTGAATTTCAGAAGGTGATAAAATATTAAATTCATCATCTAACTTTTTTCTATTTGCCATAAATTATCCTTAAATATAAAATATATAAATATTTATAATAGAAAATGGAGATTTACTTATGGGAATAGAATCATTAATTAGCGGAGTTACTAATAAATTTTATAATTCAAATGCGGTAAAAGCATTAAGTGGTGTTGATTATTTAAGTACCGCTTATGGACAAGATTTTATCCCTGAATATACAAATTTGGAAGGTCAAAAAAAATATCAAACAAAAGCTCCTATTCCAAATCTTCCTAAACCAGAAACAATGTTTTTTGTTTATTTTTCATTGAATTCTGAAGTACAAACTTTGATTAATCAAAAAAAATCATTAATTGAATATTTAACTAGATTATCTGCCCAACAGGCATCAACAAATGCTGATTATTTACCAGATAAATTTATTTTAAGACAGTTGTCATTTGAATTATCTAAATTTGTTAAAACAATTAGTAAACCAAAGATTAATATTGAGGTTAAACAGTTTAATGAATATAATCGTCCACGTTTGGTAAATGAAAAATTATCATATGGAGATTTAAATATTTCTTTTTATGATGTTAAAGAAAATCCTGTACAACAATTTTTCTTTACATATTTAAAAGTTATTAATGATACATTCTTATGTAAAGATTATACAGATTATGATAAAAAAATATTATTACATCAATTTGATACTGACCCAACTCATTGGGGATGGAATTTAGATAGTTATTTTAATTTCATTGATAAAATTTCTGTTATTGAAATGTATATGGATAAAATGATGGTGTATACTTATATGAATCCAAAAATTACCTCAATTGATTTTGGAACAGGAAAAATTGGAAGTTGGGCACCAAATGAAGTAAATGTTTCGTTTAAATTTGAAGGTATAACTAATGATTTATTAGATATTGAACCATACACGACAACTTTTGGAACAGAAGAAAGCAAAGCATATTTGAAATCAATGATTAATTCAAATATTACTGGAAATATGGCAACATTTTTAAATAAACGTTATAAAGAAGGTGTTCAATTTACTGTTGAAAATGCTGTAGCATTTATTAAAGGTATATTAGATGCTCCAAGTGAAGAAAGATGGGATAAATTTAAATCACAATTACTTGATACAGCAAGAAAATTAGGTTTTGCAAATGAAACTAATTTTGTATTACAAGTTCAAAAAACAATTGAAAATTATGATAAATCAGAAGATAAAGGAAAGTATATTTTAAAAGTTGTGGATGACCCTTCTTCAATTATTGGAAAGGTTACTAATTCAACAAATATATCTATGGATTCTGTTTTAAGTTTATTTTAAAGTATTTTTTACAAAATCATTAAATTGTTCACTATGAACTAAATCAAATAATATTTTAATAATAAAATTAACATCATTAAATAATATTGCTTGTAATGGCTTATTATCATATAAATTTTCTTCAAAATATTTTGGATAATAGAAAACATTATTACGGTCTATTCCATCTTGATAATAATAATAAAAAGCATCATCAAGTAATAAAGACATAACATTTGGAGAAATATTATTTATTTTATTCATTTTACTATCATCATAACGACTGCGAATTTTATGAATATTTAATATATCATTTTTATCCATTGTTGATAAAATTAACATAAAAGCAAAAAGAGAGTCATATATTTTTATCCATTCATTTAATATATCTTTATGTGATTCAATAAATCTTAATGATTCTTCTTCTGTAAAAATAGAATAAAATGTTCTTTTTGATGAATTTTTAAAAATATAAATTAAATTTAAAATGGTTAAATTTAATGAAGCAATATGATAAAAAGTTACCGAATTCATATATGCTTCTAAAATTGTTATTTTTGTATATTCTGGAACATTAATAGGTATGAATATATCGGCAATAACATTAGTATTTTTTATATAATTTAAAAAATCTAATCCTTGTAATTCTGATTTAGAATAATCAAAAATATAAACTGTTTTAGATTCTAAATCATTATCCATATCTTCAATATTTAAAGGAGCAGATACTAATTTAGCATTAGATGTCATTTTCTAAACTCCATTTTTTTAATTCAGTTGAATAAAAATTATATTCTTCTGGATAATTAACTTTTAAAGTTCCAATATCTTCTTCATTTATTTCTTGAAATGTTGAAATATCTTCTTCATTAAAATGTTGAATATAAAGTTTGTTATCTGGTAATAAACAATATTCTTCATCAAAATAAGAATTATCAACACGAGATGATTTATTATTTAAAAATCTCATTTTTTCTTTATTTAAATTAATATAAGGAATATTTAATTGAGAAGATAATACTAATTTTATAAATTTATCATATACTGTATTATTTAAATTCCACATAGTTATTTCATTTCTATAATATTCTTTAAATTCAACAGATTTAATATTTGGGAGAATTGATAATTTATTTAAAATAGTATTTGGATGAAATGTTTTTAAAATTTGTGGAGATACTAAAATTTTAATATCAAATTTCTTTGGAAATCTTAAAAGATTTTCCCATACTTCTAATGCACGTGGACGAGCTAAAAAGTCATATGAAAATTCATATTCAATATCATCACGATAATTTTTTAATTCAACGGGATAAGAAGATATTATTATGTTTTTATTAAATTCTTTTATTGTATCTACTAATTCATTAAAATAATCGTGATTAATTAACATTGGTTCACCACCAGATATTTTAATTTTATCAAAATTTAAATGATTTTTTTCTAAAAAATCTCTTAATTTAAAAACATCTAAAAATTCATTTAAAGAGTTTTTTGTTTTAGTAAGACAAAATGCACAAGAAAATGGGCATAAAAATGTTGGATATACAACTAATGTTCTCATAATATCTCCTATATAATAATATAAAATTATTTACTATAAGAATTATTATATATGAGCGTGCATAAAAATTTCAATTAATTTTTCTGTTTTTTCAGATTTATTTTCTAATGCAATACCGATAGTTGGTTTAAATAATAACATATCTAAAAATGTTTTTCTTTTTGCAACGCCATTATATTTAGAAGTTGTTAATTTATCAAATTTATTAATTTTTCCTGATACACGACAAGGAACTTTTCCACATAAGGCAACGGGAATACTGTTATCATCATATTTTTTATTTAATTCAATACCTGGTTTAGAAGAAACAATTCCAAAAAAATGTCTATCATTAGGTTTTGTTTTAGTAATTTCTTTTTCTCCACCAAACTTAACAATTGTTCCAAGAGGAATTTGTTCCATTGGTGAATGAAAATAATATTCAGCTAAGTCACCATAATATGTGGCAATAGCTGTACCACGAATAACTTCTTTGCAGGTAATATTATGTTCAAATGTCCAGTTACCTGTTACATTTTCATTTTGACTTCTGCGTGTATATTCTGGGTCACTTAAAAAACCTGAATAGCTCATTTTAAACCTTTAGCATTCTAATAAGATATTTATTCTTTTTGTATATATATTTATTCACAAGAAATCAATCAATAAATAATTATATTAAAAGTAAGGAATATTATGTCATTATTGGATAAAAATAAAATCTTTTTTGGGCTTTTACATTATATTTTTTCTGAACAAAAAAATGTTGATTGGGCATTAAAAACCAGTTTGGTTAATTATACTGGTATTAACTCAACTGTTAATAATAAAAAATATAAACAAGATTCTGTTATTCAAGATGTTATTGATTATATCTATCAAATTAAGCCTTATCACGTTGAATTTGAACAATTTATTGAAAAGTATTCATCACAACGTGATGATGTAAATGTATCGGGTGCAAAAGAACAAGAAAAAAATAATATTACAATGTATATTCGTTTTGATGCAGTTACATCATCTGTTGACCCACAAGGTTTATTATCTGATATTGAATATATGGATACACATATGGCAAATAGATTATATGCGTATAAAACTAAAAATTTAGATGATATTAAAGATTATTTAAATTGTCATTTTAAAGGTATTACGATTAATGGCTCAACATTTAATGTTGACAAATCAGGATATGACGCATTTTTATATGATTCAACTTTATATGATGCACCAACAATAACAAATGATTATTGTTTAGTTAATTATAAGGAGAATTTAGATTATCCATATATTAAAGAATTTGTTAATGTTGGATTACAAACATTTAAATTAGAAAATGATGATTTATTACAACATAATTTTTTAACTATTACTTCATATTTTAATAATAAAGAAGAAATAATTACAGATTATTCTTTAGAAAATAATTTATTAACTTTATTTTATACAATTAGAAATTTAGAAAAATTAGTTATAACGGAAGATAAAGATGGTCAAAAAAAATCTTGGATTTTTATTGGACATCCATTTAGTGAATTATCAACTGATACTGGTTTAAAAGCATTTGAAGAATATGGAACAGAATATTTTAATATACCTGAAAGTGGATTTAATAGTAATAAAATAATTGTTAATATTGAATATCCAAATGGAACTCGTGATATTAGTGAGCAATCAACAATATCTGTGCCTTTAACTAACTGGGAATTGGTTGATGGAAAAGTATATATTCCTTTTGATAAAGAAAATAATCGTTATTATGATAATAGAATAGTTGAAAATGGTCATATTGTTGTTACTACAATTGATTATTATTACATTTATGATAAAATTTATACTTGGGAAGACAAATATGGTCAATCAAATAATGTAGTAAATGTAGACGGTAGTGGATTTTTAAGACCTTCATATGAAGTTGAACGCCCATCTGAATTATGTGTATCAGCTCCTTTGCCATATTTAATGATTTATAATGTTGATGATAATGAAATTCCAACAAGTATATATGGGTGTGATTATAAACATTATCAATATAAAATGGGATTTTCAAAGACAAATATGACACAATTAACTAAAGATTTAGTAATTGGTGATTCTCAAATATTTGTTGATGATATAAAAAAACTTAAATTACCTATTATTGAAAAAAATAAAGATATTACGCCTGGAAAAATATTATTAAATTCTGAAATTATTGAATTTTATGAAGTTGATGAAGTTAATAATATTTTAAAAAGTATTAGACGTGGTGCAGAAGGAAGTTATTTAGCTGAAAAACATAATGCTGGTGATTATGCAATTGATTTTAGAGATTCATCAAAAAATAATTATTCTTCAAAAGTAACTTCAATTATATCATATGTTACAAAAACAACTGAAAATAAATTTATTATTCCTGATACTTTATCAGACAATGATAAAGTAAATGTAATGATTAAACCATTAATTTCTTTATTAACTCCTATTAAATTTAATAGTACATATTTTGATATTTCAAGTGATAATATATTTAAACCAGGTAATGTTTTATTAACAATCCCTGTTAATAATTTAATTGTCCATTCAAATCAAACTTTGAATATTATTATTGGAAATAAAACATATGCTGTTCCATTTACGAAACAGATTTCAGGAATAACTGAATTTATTAATTATTTAAAACAAGCAACTTTAAATATTTCAGAATTGAATATTATTCAAGATGGTTCAAATATTGTGTTTATTGCAAATCAAGGAAAAAGTATTGTTTTAAATAATAATACTGGAACTCCTTTACAAGAAATTGTTGGAACTTTTGTTCAAGGAACAAAATCATATTCTTTATCTGAAACACCAATATTAAAAGATGGTTCAAATGGATTAAGAATTAATAAAAATAATATTGTTTGGGGTTCAGATAAAAATTCACCAGGATATATGAAAGACCATCCAGAAAGAGGTACTTTGCAAGATGCTGTTGATACAATTAATAATTTAGCGGTTACAAAAAATATTGTTAAAGCATATATATATGATAATAAATTAGTTATTGTTCCATTAAAGAATGTTGATGTAACAATTAGTAATTTAACATCACCAACAAATACTGAAGATAATCTTGAGATTTTAGGTTTGCCAGCATATACTCCAAAAAATTCAATTTATTCAGGTAATAATATTGAAGTTAAAAATTCAAAACCAAATTCATTAGGTTATATCTTTATTAATGATGAAAAATTATATTTTGAAAATATTCAAGAAGTAAATTCTTCTCGTTATAGAATTACAAATTTTTATATTGATAAAGAATATAATACCGATAGTGTAATTTATAGTGATAGACCAATTTTATTAACAAAAGATGATTTTAAAATTATTCAAGAAAATGTTTCATATTCATCTGATGAATCTACCATTTCGGAATCTAAACCAATAGAAATGAATTTTGTTGTATTAAATACATCTCCAAAAGAAGGGGAAATTATAATAGTAAGTAATGATAAGTAATCAGTTGTATTTATAAAAAACCCTCAAACTTTGAGGGTTTGTTTGTATTTATTAAATACAAACAAAGGGGTTAAGATGGCTGATATAAGTAAAATAGATATGGAAAGAATCAATGGATTACTTGATAAATTAGAAGAAGTATCCAATAAAATTAATTCAATGAAACATATTATTGAAGAATACCATTCAGGAACACAATGGTATAAGATATGGAGCGATGGTTGGATTGAACAAGGTGGATATGTTAGTAATCCATCTTCAAATAAAACAGTTACATTATTAAAATCTTATAATAATATTAATTATAGTATACAATGTCAATATGCTCACGATTCAAATTCAACAGGTCGTTTTTTATCAGTAGGAAATAAAACAAATTCAACTTTTATGGTTAGAACTGGGGCAACTAATTTAGATAATTGGAGTGATAGTTATCCAGTTCCATTTTATTGGGAAGTAAAAGGATATTAAAAAAGAGAGGTTTTAAACCTCTCTTTTTTATTAATTGTAAGCTAAAACTTTTGACATTAAGGTTGATACAGCACCATCACCAGTAATTAATGTTCCATCATAGTCATATAAGCAAGCATTATCAAAACGTTGTGAACAGTTAATTAACATTGATTCGTGATTACCATTATCACCATCTTCAGGTTGAGCTTGCATTAACCAACAACCTTCCATTACCCAAGTTGCAATTGCATTTTGGTGACCATCAGTATATTCAAATAATGTTGTATATTTGTAGTTTTCTGAAACAGTACCAGTAACTTGTTCAGATAAATCTCTTTGTAATTGAATTTGACGATATAATTCTTTATAATTCATATTATCATAAGAATCATAAACAGTAAAGTTTGTTGCTTCCCAAGTCCATTTACCTGGATAATAAATTGGACCGTTAACTGTTTCAATAACTTGTTCTTCAAATGCTCCTTTTGGTGTTGTAAAACTTCTCATATCCATAGTAATATTTTCACCACCAATAGGTGCAGCAAATCCTTCAAAAGTAACTCTATAACGAGTTTTTAAGTGATTAAATTTAGTTCTTTGATTTCGGTCAGCTAATTTTGTACCGAACTTAGAAAGAGTATTTACATAATCTACCATAATTTTCTCCATTAATCTGTATAAACATATTTATTAAATTGTTTCTACTTGTATTTATGATTATTTTATACTATGAAATTCATCATTTGGATTTCATAAATATTATTATGAATATTAAAGGATAATAAAGATGGCAATTAATGAATCAACTTCTGTTAAACAAATTGTTAAAAAAGATTTAAAAGAAATTTTTCCAGCAGAATTTTCAAATAGAAGATTAATTAGCAAATATATTGATTATGTTTTAAATCCATTTTTTCAAAAATCATATGAAAGTTATATTAACGGATATATTGGTAAAAAGTCTGTAGCTTTAGAAGAAGGAGATTTTTATCTTCCTGAACCATCAAGTGAAAGAAAAACATATCAATTATCGCCTGTATTAGTAACAACTAATCCAAATGATACTTCTTTAGAATTAAATAATTCAGTTGTTGATTTTAGTAATTTTTTAAATACATTAAAATTACAAGGTTGTGAAACTAATGACCAAAATAGATTATTATCTGATACATATTGGTCTTGGTGTCCGCCAATTAATGTTGATATGTTTTTAAATTATAATTTTTATTATTGGGTTGAAGATGGACAGCCACCAGTTGAATTATTATCTAAAACTAATGCTGTAACAGATATTATTGGTAAAGAAAATTATACTTATAAAGGTGTAGATGAAAATGAAAATGAAGTAACAATTAATTTTTCATCAGGTATGAGAATTTTATTTATTAATGATGAAAATCCAGAATATAATAATATTCCTTTTATTGTTGAAGGTGTTGGAAAATCAATACAATTAATTAATGATAGTGAAATTCTTTCTTCAACATCAAAAATGCCTGATTATTATGTAATGGAAAGAGGAGCTATTGATGGTAATGCGTGGTCATTAAGAAATAGATGGTTTCATCGTTCTGTTTTAGATAAAATTGAAAATACAATTATATATCAATTAATTAGTAATAATGTATTATATTATACAAATTCTTCTCCTGAAGATATGACTGATGATACAATGATTTATGCTGATATGGATTTAACTATTAAAGTTAAAACTTTTGGAGAATTTGAAAATATTCAATATACTGATAATACACGTAAAATTCAATATATTCAAGCTAAAAAACCAATATTATGCTTTAATAAAGATATTCAATTATATAATTATGGTACATATAATAGAGGATTTGTAGATTTAATTGTTAACACAAGAAAAAATGATTTAAATGGTATTGTTCCTCAACCTATTCAAGGTGTTGATTTAAAAGATGGAATGACTGTTTTAATTACTGGTGATTCTGATGAAATGTCTAATAATAGAATTTATCAAGTATCAGGTGTTTCATCTATTAATACTGTTATTTTACAACCTGTGATTAATGGTTTATCAACTGATGGTTCACCAGTTGAAGGAGAAGGTATAACTGTTCGTAAAGGACGTTATGCAGGTGTTTATTATTACTATAATAATGGAGAATGGGTAACTGGACAACAAAAAGTTAGTGTTAACCAATCACCTTTATTTCAACTTTATGATGATGAAAAAAATGCATTAGATAATCAATTATATTACAATCAATCATCATTTAAAGGTAGTAAATTATTTGATTATGTTACAACTGATGATTCTGGTGCAACAATTGATGAAGATTTAAATAAAGCAATTGTTACTGATGGCTATGGAAATTACATTTTTGATAATATAATTAGAACTCAAACTTTTACATATTATGATTATACAATATTAAAAGATTATGAAGGTTTTAAATTTTTTAAATTAAATGGTCAAGATATATATTTAAATAACTGGTATATATCTAAAGATACAACAACACAATATATTACAACTGAAATAACTGTTACAGATAATAAAATTTATGAAATAATTGATGATGTTAAATATACTGTATTTAATTTAGCATATCAGCCAGATGAAGTTTCAAATAAAAAATCATCTTTTGTTTATTTAAATGGTGTTTTATTAAATGATGGTACAGATTATATTATCAAAAATAAAAAACTTATGATTTCTGAAACAAGTATTTTAAATGCAGATGATAATTTATATATTAAATTATTAGTTAAAAAATTAACTAATACAATTGCTGATGGTTATTTTTATGATTTGCCTTTAACAATAACATCAAATGCGATGAATGAAGATATTTCACAAATTAATTATAATGAATGTTTTGACCAATTAAGAAGTATCATTGAAAACCAAAGTGCATTTAGTGGTAATTCTTCAGGAAATAATAATTATAATAATACAAAAAAAGATTTATCATTAGGTACAGAAATTTTACAACACGAAAGTCCAGCACTTAAAACAATGTTATTAAATTCAAGAGAATTTTCTAATATTAGAACTGTTTTAACATATATAACTAATGAATATACTAAATTTAAAACTAAATTTAAAAATATTATTACAACAATGAGTAATAATGGTGAATATGATGAATTTGAAACAGTTGATATTGTAAGTCCAAGTGGTTCAATTTCACACGTAACTCAAGAAACGGATGTTAAAAAAATTGTTCAAAGTGCATTAAATAAAATTAATCTAGGTAAGGAAGGATTAGATTCATTTTATAATAATGGAGTTGCATCTGAATATGGAGATTGTTATATTCCAGCAACTCCTGCATATTTAGGTTTAGATTCTTATTATAAACCACAAATTATTACATTTGAAGAAAATCCTAATAAACCAAAAGTATTATTATGCCACGATGGTTCATATCAAATGTTATTTAATGATTATCGTGATAATGCTTTAATAGAAATTGAAACAGCAATTTACAATTCTATTTTAGATAAGTTTAAAAATAGTTTGCCTTCATATAATAAATTGGAATATATACCAGGAAAATTTAGAACAACAGATTATAATCAAGTTGAATATAAAGAATTTTTAACTCCAATTTTTGAAAAATGGTGTCAAGATAAAGGAGTTGACTACACTATTAATGATGGTTTTGACCAAAATGACCCATTTAGTTGGAATTATTCAACTTGTGTAGATGCGGATGGTGAACAATTATATGGTTCATATAAATCAATTTATATATATTATTATGATACTTATAGACCACATACACATCCTTGGGAAATGTTAGGTTTTGGTTCACAACCATCTTGGTGGGAAGACCATTATGGTTCTGCTCCTTATACATCTTCAAATTTACCTATGTGGCAAGATATTGAAAATGGATATGTTGCTGATGGTGAATCAAAAGGTATATATGAATTTTTAAAACGTCCAAATTTAATTGAAAAGTATTTACCAGTTAATGAAAATGGTGAATTATTAAATCCAGTTGAAATTGGTATTGTTTTAAATGCACCAATTCCATATTATGCTAAACAATCTTGGAAAGTTGGTGATATAGGTCGTTGGGAATTCGCTTGGATGTATACATCTGAATATAGATATTCAATACAAACAATTTTATATATGATGAGACCAACAGAATGGGTTGAAAATAATTGGGATACTAAAAATATTAAAACAATTTTTAAAGATACTTCATATGAACAAATTATTTATGATGATTTAGGTAAACGTCCTTCACCTTCTGATATAATTATGCATAATGAGTATATTGATAATGAATATGTTCAAAAAATAGGTATTCAACAATGGATTTCAGACTTTTTATTACACGAAAATGTTGATATAACAAATTATATTGCTAAATCTATTCGTGATATTTCTATGAAATTATCATATAAATGTGCAGGCTTTTATAAGTATGATAGTATTAAAATATTATCTGATAATTTTGGAGTAATTCCATCACAAAATTATGAATTAGATTTATATAAAACTATTACTGATAAACAATATTCTTATTCAGCTATTGTTATTCAAAAAGTTGAATCAGGATATATGATTGATGGATTTGATTATGAAAAACCATATTTTATAGTTAAAGTTCCTCAATATAATGGTAAAAAGTCAACTGTTAATATTTCAGGAAGAAATATTATTTATTATAATGAATGGACAGATAATCTTCAAAAAGTAAATTATAAAACAGTATATTCTTCAATTCAAGATGTTTATAATGTTATTAATGGGTATGGAAAATATTTAGAGGATGTTGAAGGTTGGTATTTTAATATATTAGATGCAAATGGAGAAATTATTAATTTTAGAAGTAAATCAAGAGATTTCTTATTGTGGACAACAACTCAAATTGATATTGATTCTATTATTATGTTAAATCCTGGTGCTGATGGTATTGGTATTTTTCACGATGCATTTATTGATAAAGTTGGACAATATATAAATGGTTATTGGTCAATTTTAAATACTGCATCATTACCAATTTTTAACGAGGATTTAGATGTATATCGTAAAGATGGCGATACTTATATAATGTCATTAGATAAAGCCGTTACTTGTTTAAAAATTAAAGAAATTGAAAATGAACATATCATTTTATTTGATAATCAAACAATTTATGGTGATGTTATTTATGACCCACTACTTTGTATTAAAGCTCAAAGATTAAAACTTTTAGGAATTAAAGTTGATGGATGGAATGGAACTTATTTTGCACCAGGTTATTTAATTGATAAAGATGGAGCATATCCAAACTACGATAAATTAGCTAATGATTTTAAATATTTTTATAATACAGATGATGTACGTTCACAAGGTGTATTTGGTGATTATGCTAAAAGAACAATAGGTTTTCAAAAATTACCATCTATGGAAAGACTTTTAATTGATGATAGAAATATATTTGATTTCTATAAAGGATTACTAAAAGAAAAAGGAACAAAACGTTCATTTGGTAAATTAAATCGTTCAACTTATATTATGGATGCTGAAAATAATGAAATAGAATTATTTGAAAACTGGGCATTTAAAATTGGAGAATTTGGATATACATCAAATAGTTCAGTAATTGAATTAAAAATTCAACCAGATTTAATTACTCAAGACCCTCAAATTATTTCATTTACAACTGCTGATAATGTTAAAGCTAATAGTTCAATTGTTGATATTACTTGGAATAATCAAGATTGGTTAAAGCAAAAAGAGAATAAATCTGAAAATAAATTTAATTTCACAAATGATTTTAAATTTTATCCAACAGCAGGATTTGCACAAATTGGAGAAACAAATTATATAGTAGATAATGAAGCAACTTTTAAGACAACTTTTGAAAATATGAAAGTTGGAGAAAAAGTTTGGGTATCTTTTGCTGAAACAAATCAAGGTTGGGATATTAGAAAGAAAATATCTGATGATGATTATATTTCAATGGTTGTTAATAAAATTTCTGATGTATATTCTTTTGATAAAACTCATTTAGAGATTGGTGATTTAATTTATGTTTTAAGAGATGTTATTAATAATGTTGATAATTTAAAGAAAATATATGACCCTTCTTATTTAATCAATGATTCACAAAATATTATTGATAAAATGGCGTGGTCAGTTTTTAAATTTATTGATGAACAACAAGGTGAAGTTTATAATGAAATAGAAACAGATATAGATTATAAACCAACTATTGATAAAACTTATTCATTATATCGTTTACAAAATAGAAAAATTAATATTAAAGAAATTAAATCTTGTTATATGGTAAACGATGATAATAATAAAACAATGGCAATTATTCAACCATTTGACCCAATTCAAGGTATTATTCCAAATAATTTATTAAAAGAAGTAAATTATATAATTGCCCAAGACCCTGCTGATTATAATAATTATTCAACTTGGGGAGATAATAAAGTTGGTCAATTATGGTGGGATATTTCAAAAGTTAAATATTTAGATTATTCACAAGGAGATATTACTTATAGAAGAAATAATTGGGGTAAACAAATGCCTGGTTCAGAAATAGCTATTATGGAATGGACTAAATCAATTAATCTTCCACAAACAGTAACTTCTTATGTTAAAAAAGAAATTTATAATAAAGCTACTGAAAAGAATGAAATTTATTACTATTATTGGGTAAAGAATCCATCAAGTATACCAAATGTTTCATTTAGACATACAAGTGCATTATATATTTCACAAATAATTAATTCACCACAAGATGAAGGAGTTATTTGGTATTCTCCAATATATGCATATGATGGAGAAACTCAATATAGTTCAATGATTGTTGGTAATTTTGATACATTAAATGCAGGTAGAGATTTTGTTATTCAATTAAATTTCTTAGGTGATAATGATGTAACTGAACACGAAGAATGGGTATTAGTTAAAGAAAATACTGATGCTGAAATTCCTGATTCATTATGGGATAAAATGAAAGCAAGTTTAGTTGGATATGATAGTTTAGGACAAACTGTTCCTGACCCAGAATTATTACCAAGAAATAAAATTGGTATATATATTAGACCAAGACAAACAATGTTTGAAAATATTGTTAGAGCAAGACAAAATTTAGTTGATATTTTAAATCATATTTTTAATACTCGTGATGTTTTATCTGATATTGATGTTGGTTCAACAGAATTTAATAATATCTTTTTAAGTAAAGAACCATATCCAGAATATGATTTTTCATTTGATACTCATTTAGAGATGATTTCAAGTGAAGATACTGCATTAATTGGAAAAAATATTTTAGTAAAAACTGATGAAGTTTATGATAATATTTGGACATTATGGAGAATGGATAATTTAAATGATTATACGTTATTAAAATATCAAACATATGACGTTTCAAAATATTGGACATATAAAGATTTATATGCTGACGATTCAATTCCAATGATAACTCCAAGAGCAACATTTGAATCAGAAATAGATTTACAAGAACATTTTGAAGAATATCATTTTGAATCAGGAGATATTGTTAAAATATATTCTGATGGTAAATGGATATTAAAACAATATGAAGGTATGCAAGGAAATTCACCAATTTTTCATACAGTTGGTTTGCAGGATGGTACAATTAATGTATCTGAATCTTTATATACTTATATGGAAGATGCCGAATTAAAAAATAATGTTCCTAATTGGTATAGAGATGAAAAACCAAGAACATCTGATTTTATAGTTACTGATGATTTATGGAATAGTTATGATTATATGGGTATTAATATTACAAAAGATGGCGTTTTAGATGCATCTTATATGAAAAATAGTTTTGCTAATAACGTTAAAATTTATATTCCTGATATTTCAGGAGAAGGATTTAATCAATATCCTATTACATTTTCATTAGTTTCTGGTGTTTCAACTCCTGCTATTGTGTTAGGATTAAAAACAGGAAGCAATGATACTCTTGAATATTTAAGTAATGAATTACCATTTACTAAATCAACTGTTCCAAGTGGAAGTAAAATTACAGTTGCTGAAGGATTTAATGTTACATTAAATTTCTGGAATGGTGAATATGATTCAAGAGATGATTCAATTTTCATTGGTAATCAAACAAAATATGATTATTTGAATACTGAAAGTGCAATTGTTATTCAAAAAATATTAGAATATTTTGAACAATAAAAAAGGAGTTTAAACTCCTTTTTTATTGTTTTTTTAAATTTTTTTTGATATAAATAAAATAAAATGTTTAAAAGGAGATAATATGAATAATCCATTACTTGATTATGCACGTAAAGCAGAACTTTCAGTTAAATTACCATCAGACGGTAATTGGTATACTTCTGATATTGTTAAATTAAATCCATTAAAAGAAGTTGAAGTATATCCAATGTTACCAAAAGATGAATTAACTCTTATTAATCCTGATGCTTTATTGTCAGGTCAAGCAAATATAGATGTTATTAAATCTTGTGTTCCAGCTATTTCAAATCCAGAATTATTATTATATCCTGATTTAAATGTGTTATTGTTAGCTATTAAGGCAGCAACATATGGAGATGAATTAAAATTAGAAATAACTTGTCCACATTGTTTAGAAATTAAAGAACAATTAAAAGATAAACCTGAAGAAATAACAAAATTAGAAAAAGAAAATAGAATTTGTCTCCATCCTCAAATGTTTACATATTCTTGCCGTGAAATTTTAGAACAAATATCTTTATTAGAGAAAGAATATATAATAAAAGCAGAAAATGGATTACAAATTTATATTAGTCCAAATACAACAAAAGATAAGAATTTATTTAATTTATTAAATTTTAAAGAAAAATCTATTTTAAAACAATTTAAAGATTATAAATTTGATAATGATAATCAGACTGAAAATGATAGAAAAGAATTTGTTTCAACTGTTTCTGGAATTTATATGAATATTAGTGAAATTGGAAATAAAATTGTTACAAATGGTATAAAAAAAGTTGAATTACCAGATGGTAGTTTTGTTGATGATAAAAATTTAATTTATGAATTTGTATCTAATTCAAGTGCATCATTTGTTAGTGAAATACATACAAAAATTAAAGAATTGAATGATATTGGATTACCAAAAGAATTAGAGTATATATGTCCTTATTGTAATTATAAATGGAAAGATGTTTTTTATGGATTTAATCAATCTGATTTTTTCGGTTTAAGCTCTTAAATTCCAATGATGAACAAGTTATGGAATTTATTGAGCGTTTAGATAAACAACGAGATGAAATTGAAAATTCTTTATTAAATATACAAATATATTCTAATGGTCAAATAACATTACAAGAATTATATGGAATGCCCTATAAATTAAGAGAAAGATATATAAAATTAAAAACTGATTATGATAAAAAAATTAATGAAGCAAAAGCAAAAAGCATCACTTAAAGGTGCTTTTTTATTTTAATTAGATGTAATAAATATTCATATACATATAAAATTGAGGAAATATAATGGTTAAATATATCTTAAAAAATGAAGAAAAATTTGTTGTTACCGATGAATTGTATGAAGCATTACAAAAAAATGGTAATAAATTTTTATTGGAAGATATTACATTGTCTGATGATGAAATTAGAGAATATAAAAGAGATTTATATGATTATGCTTGGGGTAAATTAAAAGAACGAGCAGGTTACGATGTTAATACATTAAATGAATTAATTGATATGGAAGAACCACAAGCAATTCAATATGAAATCAATAAAATGGTTACACCAAATTTATTTAAATCAAATAACCAACGAGAAGTTTATAAAACATTATATAAACAAGCATCTCGTTTGGCTGATGCATCAATGAATCGTTTAAATGATAAAAGAAAAGCTGCTGAAGAAGAACAACAAATTAAAAATTCTCAACAAAATTTGTTTAAAGATGAAGATAATTTAAATACGTCTGATGAAAATATTGAAAATGTTGATAATAAAGAATTTGATAAAGATAGTGATATTGAAAATGATAAAAGATTGGTATTTGTTAAACAGGCATTATCAAATAATAAAATTCCTTTAACAAATGAACAATTTCAAGATATTGTTGGTAGAGATAATATTGAAAATTTAATTAAAGCATATAATGAGTTATATTATTGCGGAGCATCTTTAGCAGAATCAAAAGCTAAATTAAATGAATTAAAAAATAAGTATGGTGATAATTTAGAAGAATATGTTAAAAATAAAAATAATTTAACCCAAGATTTATTTGATAATGTAACAAAAAAATGGTTTAATAATGTATATGAAATTATTGAAGAAAAAAAGCCAAATCAGGTTAAATTACTTAATCAATTAGTTGGAACTACTCGTAAAGAAGATGAAGATTATGATTTACAACAAGAATTTGCTTTAAAAGGGAAAGCAGCAAATGATATTATTAAACGTATTAAAGATATTATGAGAAATGTTGGTAAAGTTAATTATGTTAATTATATATTTACAGATGTTCCAAATTTAAGCACAGTTAAAAAATATTATTTGTCTGAATTGCAAACAAGTGCTTCTTTTGGAGAAGATAGAGAGATTGAACTTAAAAAAATTGATGAAATTAGAGAAGCTGATAATGAATTATTTAAACAAATTTCAAAAAGATTATTAGTTCACGGAGATATAAATGAATATATTAAAGTTATTCGTTATGATGATGTTTTAGATGGTATTTTTACTGTTACAAGAACAGAACGTGCAACAACAATGGGTCAGCAAAGAACTATTTTAACTTTTACTGATAATTCAACACGTGAAGTAATGTTTATATTAGTTATTGAACCAACATTCGGTGCATTAAAACAATTTTTTAAAGGTATTGACACTTCTGGTTTAAAAAATGCTTATAATAATTTAGATAAAAAACTATAAAGGTTAATAAATGGCAGAAGATTATATTGAAATGGAAACTTCTTCTCGTATTCCTGTATTACATAGAGGAAAAGAAGTTGCTGTTGGCTTTAATGATTTAGGTTCAATTCAACCACTAGATGAATTATTAAGTCGTTATTTTCCAAAAAAATATGGTAAGGATTTACAAAAGAATGTTCAAGAATTAACAGTTAATTTGAACAAATATATTAAATTATCTGATATTGAAAAAAATGAAAGAAAAACTTCTTTTGAAAAAATTGTTTCTGCTGTTAATAATATTAACAATGCCATTAAAGAAGATAAAGATAATAAGAAAAAAGATAAAACTAAAGAAGATGCTGGAAATAAAGCTATTGGAGCAAAAATTGTTCAAGGTATTGTTGAAAGTTTTGCAACAAGTTTCCAAAAAAATATGGAAAGAATGGGCTTTTTAAGAGATTTAGAAAGTGCTGGTGTTTCAGTTACTCAAGGATTTGATAGTTTACGTAAAGCATCAGAAGAATTAGCAAGACCACAAGAACAATTAGTTAAATTATATACAAAAAATTCACAAACAATTCAACGATTAAACGCTTCTTTTGGTGACGGAGTTAATTTTTTTAATCAAACATTAGGTGATATTTCTGGTAAATTTAATACAACCCGTCAAGAAGAAGAAGCAATTTTATCAGAATATATTGAAACCCGAACAAAATATGCTAACTTAGAACAATTAGATAGAGACCGTTTAAGAAAAGAAACTGAATTATATACTAAAAATCTTAAACAATTAAGTATGGCAACTGGTAAAAGTATTGAATTAATTTTGCAAGAAAATAAATTAAAAGAAGATGAATTTGCAGTTCAGGCATTACGTAATGCAAATCCTGCAATGGAAATGCTTGAAAAATTACTTATACAGCAAGTTGGACCAGAAATGGCTCGTGCATTAATACTAAATGATGTTACAAGTGAAAAGTATTTAGGAGCAATGGCAACTCAACAAGGTAGAGATTATGCTCAATTAAGAAATATGGTTGCTCGGAATCCAAATATGCAGATGAATGATATGATAGCATTTATTAATGCTTCAATTGAAAGAAATCAGAGTGAACGAAATCGTATGAATCAAGCATTAGTTAATGATGCATTAAATTCAAATTTAGTTTATAGACCTGAAAATAGTGCTTTATTTGGTCAAATAACAGTTGGAACAAGGGGTCAAAAACTTTCAACATACAATGAAAATTCAACTGATAGTCAAATATTATCATCTGCTCGTCATTTTTCTGATGAATTAGATAGAGCAACACTTGCTATTGAAAATATTAAAACACAAAGTTTACAAAATTTTGGAAAAGAATTAGATGTTTTAGCTAATGGATTAGATAAAGTTAATGATGTATTGTTATCAATAAGTCGTATGAAAGATGATTTTTCACGTAATTATTGGGTAGATTTATTCTTAATAATTGGTGCTACTTTAGGTGGCAGTTTATTAACAAGTTTATTTAAATCTGTCGGTTCAATGATAGTTAATGCAGGTACAGTTACAGTTAATAGTGCGTTAGATGGTATTGGGGATTTATTTGGAAATTCTAAAAAAAGAGGGAAAAAAGGTGGTCGTGGAAAAATAGGCAAAATTGGTAAAATGGGCAGACTTGCTGGAATAGGAAAAATGGTTGGTGGAGCTGCAACAGTTGCGGGAGTTGGATTAGAAGGTTATTCGGCTTATCAAAATATTCGTCAAGGTAATTATTTGGATGCAACTTCTGATGCTTTAAAGGCTTATTTATGGGCTAATGGTCCATTATTAGGAATGGCTGGTGAAGGAGCAGATATAGCTGGTAATTGGATTGGTGAATCAATTGCTAAAATTCAATTAGCATTAACTGGTCAAAAAACAATGTCAGCTGAAGAACGAGCTGCCTTAATGAGAAAAAATGAAGAATTATTTAAACAAAGACAACAGTTTTTACAATCTCAAAATGTTGTACCACCTTCACAACCTTCATTTAATTCAAATAGTTCATCAACAAGTAACCAAACAAATCAAAATGTTGAAGCTCAACGTTTTAATAATTCTAATAATATTCAAAAAGATATAAAAGAATTAAATTCATTAATGTTAGATGCATTAGAAAGAATTGAAAGAGGACAACAAAGACAAACACAACAATTAGAAAATCTTGGATTTGTTGCAAGAGAAAAGAATACTGGTGTAATTTAAAAATAAAAATTTTATAAAATAAATATTTTTATTAAATAATAAGGAATTTAAATGTCTTATAAAAAATTTTTAAAAGCGGTAACATTACCAAAAGCAAAACTTGGTGTAAGAAGTAATTCAGGAGATGGTACGACTTCTATTTATGATAGATATAAAAATTATCTTCCTGTTGTTTATCAAGGACCAAATAATCGTTGCGAAAGATATACAATTTATGATGGTATGGAACAAGACCCTATTATTTCGTGGTCATTAGATACTATTGTTGATTATATTATTCAAGCAGATAAAGATAAGCCATTTAAAATTAATTATGTAGCTAATGAAAAATTACCTGACTCTCAAACATTAACAATTGAAAAAGAATTGGATGATTGGATTAAAACAAATGAATGGAAAAAGAGAATGTATCCAACCATTAGAGATGTTTTAAAATACGGGGATGTATTTTTTGTTCGTGACCCAGATACATTTGAATTACAAAAAGTTAATATATATGATGTATTGGGTGTTGTAGTTGATGATTTGAAAAATCCAACACATTATGTTATTAAAAATGTTGAATTAAATGTGCCTTTAAAAGTTGCAACAACAGCCCAATCAGATGTTACTACTCGTAATTTATTAAATACAATTAATTCTAATTTTCCAGGTGTTGTTAATGCAAGCAATACAGCAAATGCGTCTACATCACCAAATCCAACAGATGATAATACAACTTTACCAGTTTCTGCTGATAATGTCATTCATTTATCAATGAATGTAGATAACGTTTTACTTTTTCCATTTGGTTTATCAATATTAGAAAAAATTTATAAAATCTATATTCAAAAAATGCTTTTACAAGATTGTATTTTATTATATAGAATTAAAAATGCAACAGAAAAATTAGTATTTTATATACCTGTTGGTGGAATTCCACGTTATAAACGTAAGCAAATGCTTGAAAAAGCAAAAAATGAATTATCTCAAAGACGTATGCCAGCAAAAGATACAGATGGTGTATTTAATACTATTGATGTAGCTTATAATTCTATTCCAATGAATGAAGATTATTGGTTGCCTGTTGATTCAGATGGTATTCAGCCAAAAATTGAAAAATTACCTGGTGGACAAGCTCTTGGTGAAATCAATGATATGGTTTATTGGGAAAATTTATTAATTCGTGGAATGAATGTTCCACAATGTTGGGTTCCTTATGGACCTACTGATGGAGAAAGAACACTTCCAACAAATAAAACAAATACATATGTTCAAGAATTAAGATTTTTTAAATTATGTTGTCGTATTCAAGAAATTTTAAGTCCAGAATTAGATATAGAATTTAAAAAATTTTTACAACATCGTGGTGTTAATGTTAATGAAGATAGCTTTAATTTAAGTTTTAATGAACCATCAAATATTACTGAAATATCAGAAGATGAAATAAAACTTAATAGATTAAATGCTTTTATTACAGCTTCAGGAAATCAATATATTTCAAAACAATTTGCATTAAAATTTTATTTAAAACTTTCAGAAGAAGAATTTAATGAAAATCAACGTTTATTAATTATTGAAAATCAAAAAAGATTTAAAAATGAAGATGTTGAATTACCAACAGAAGATAAAAATCAAATTCCTGGATTAAGAACTGTTGGTATTGAAGATATTTCAATGGATTATTTAAATGATATGGCTGCTGATATGAACGCAGGTATGGAATCATTAGGTGGTATGCCAGCAGGAGAAGCAGGTGGTATGTTTGGTGGAGAAATGAGTGGTGGTATGCCAGCAGGAGAAGCAGGTGGTATGGGTGTAGCCCCAACAACAGGTGCTTCTGGAAATCCAGTTGTATAAAGGAAATTAAAATGAAAGAAATGTTAAAAGAATTAGCAATTTTATTAGAAACAGATAACAATTCAAATAATGATTCACCATATAACAGAATTGATGATAAAAATGTTCCTCAAATGTATAAAAAAAGAAAAAAAGTATTAAAATTATCTGATATTAACAGATTAAAAAAAATTCGTAATCAAAAAAGAGAAGAATTAGCACAAGATTCTGTTTTTGTTCCTATTTTATATGGACCAGCATTAGAAAATCCAGAAGAAATGGGTGGAGATATGGGAGCAGGATTACCAATGTAAGAAGGAGCTAATTAGCTCCTTCTTTTTTGCCAAATTTTGTTTCAAATGCATTGTATTGGTATCTGTTAGAAACTTCACCATTTTCATCTAATATATGTAAATCTTTTAAGACTTGAATGAAAATCTTATCTTTGACTTTATTAGAATCAAATTTTGGTTTTTCTTTTCCCATAATAAAATATTGCTGAAAATATGGTGCGTGAGCAAAATGACATTCAGCTGAATTTTTCATAGCCCAATCATATTGAGATTTAACTCTTTTAAAAATTTCTTGATATAATTTGTCATTGTCTTTTTTCTTAATAACCATATGTTTTTTCATTGTCATTATCTCCTTATATAAAGAAATATAACATATAAAATTTAATTGTCAACAATATTTTTTATAAAAATTAATAAAAAATTGCTGTTCCATTTTTTGTTCTATCTAATGGTTCATTATACCAATAACCTTTTTCAACACCATCAGCAAAAAATCCATATACATCTTTATCGGCAATGTTTGATGTATAATGAATAGTATTATAAGTTTCTTGATACTCAATTTGAAAACAAGAAAAAGCATCATCCAATGAAATATCTTTAATAGTTTCCATTTTTTATTCCCTTATTAATAAATTTTTTTCTCATTGTATATTAATTTTTTAATTTGTCAAGAAAAAATACTAATTTCCATTAAAACTTAATAAGTTTTTATAAATACAAATAGAACAAAAAATTTTTTAACAATTAAGGAGTTAATTAAATGACTAATGAATTAGAAAGAAAATTATTAGCAGAAGCATTTGATGCTTTGGTTAATGATAATGATATAGCTAAGGCTACACGTCTTTTCAAACGTCAATGGGATTTAAAAGCTAAAAATTGTTATTCTTTATTAGAAGCAGAAGATGAAAGTATGGAAGTTTCTGATATGGGAGATGATTTAAATAGTGAAATTTCTGGTGATGTAATTGATGATAAAAATGAACAATATGACCAAATTTTAGTAGCTATTGATGAATTAGAAGATAAATTCCCTGGTGAAATGCCTGATGAAGTTCGTGGTAGATTAGATGAATTAAGAAATATTGTTGATGAATTAAAATTAAGTGATGGCGAAGAAGGTGCTTCTATTGATGATGCAATGGTAATTATTGAAGATTTAAGAAGTGATTATGAAGTAGCTGGTGCTGATTCAGATGAAATCAATGATTTATTTGATGAAATTGTATCAAAATTACAAGGTGATTCAGATATTGAAGAAATTGATGTTGAAGATGATGATTCAGATTTAGATGTTGAAACTGATGTTGAAGTTGATGAAGCTGAAGGTGATGATTTAGCTTCTGATTTAGAAGCAGAAGGTGAAGCTGATATTAATGCTGGCATTGAAGATGAATTAGAAGCTGGTGATATGGAATCAGATTCAGAAGCAGAAGATGATACAGTTGAAATTAAAGAAGAAACTTATGACGATTTATTAGATATTTTAAATCGTTTAGAAGCTGAAAATGGTTCAGATGATGCCATTGAAGAAGGTTGGTCAAATATTCCAGACCCTCGTAAAAAAATGACTTCTGAAGAAGAAGGTGTTAATAAAAAAGGCACAATGAACTTTGGTAAATTACCTGATATGAAATTAAATAAAAAACCACGTTTAGGTGTAAGTTCAACAGATTCAAAAGGTCAATCAGCAGATAAAAAACCAAAAGTTGATTCTATTGAAAACAAAGGCACTAAACAATGGCATAAAGTTGAAAAACCAGCAAATAAACCTGCTGCTGGTAAATCAATGATGGGTAACTAATAAGGATTGATAAGAATGGGTAATATTTTAAATAAACCAGTTCTTCAAGAATATATCAGTTCAGGTCAGTCACAAATGATGGCTGACCCAACTGATTATGTTGATGCAAATGGTAATAGAAAAAAACATTGGTATTTGAAAGGTATCTTTATTCAAGGAGAAATTCAAAATCTTAATGGTCGTATTTACCCAAGACACGAAATTGAACGAGCAGTAAATGATTTGTCTGAACAAATCCAAAGTTACGGTGGTGTTTTGGGAGAATTAGACCACCCAGATACATTAGTTATCAATGTTCATAATGTTTCTCATACGATTGAAGAAATTCATATGAGAGGAAATGATGGTATTGGTAAAATGAGAATTTTATCAAGCACTCCATCAGGTAAAATAGTTGAAGGATTATTACAAGATGGTGTTCCACTTGGTGTTTCATCACGTGGTTCAGGAAATGTAAGTGATTATGATAACACAGTTTCAGATTTTGAAATTGTTACAGTTGATATTGTGGCAACTCCTTCGGCTCAAGATGCAAGACCAACTCCAATTTATGAAAAATTAATGTATACAGGAGCAGGTCAAAAATTATTAAACAATGCACAAGATTTAATAAAAAGTAATTCCAATAAATATGAATCAAAACTAAATGAAGATATTGTATCTTGGTTTAGAAATTGGAGTTGTAAATAAAAGGTTTAAAGGAGACCATTACAATGGCAAGATTAACAGATAAAGAATTAAATGAAAAACTTATGGAAAGTTTAAATATCACAACTGCTGATGCTAAAAATGCATTTAATGCTTTAATGACAGAAAAATATAAAGAACTTAAAAATGAAGCTCGTAAAGAAGTTTATGAAGAATTATCTAAACAAGCTAAACAAGATAAAGAAAAAATTATTGAATCTATGGATACATTAACTCGTCAAACTATTAATGAAGAAATGAAAAAAATTGATATTCATAGAAAAAAATTAATTGAAGAAAAACTTGCATTACAAAAAGCAAAAGCAAATGTTGCAAAAGAAGTTGCTGATAAAGCTGCAATGATTAAAGAAAACTTTAATCGCAAATTAAAAAATATTCAAGAATCAATGCAACATAAATTAGATGAAGAAAAATCAAAATTTATTGATACTGCATCTAAATGGTTAAATGAATCAGTTAAAAAAGAAATGACTGAACATTATAATGACCGTAAACAATTAGGTGAAGCATTAAATCAATTTGGTAAATTTATTTCTGAACAAGTTGCTATGCAAACAAAAGCACATAAAGAAGAAATGAAATCATTAGATTCATTACGTGTTCGTTTGGTTCAAGAACAAAAAGAAAAAATTTCTGATGCTAAAAAAGAATTTTTTGCAAATGCATCAAACAAAATGCAACAATTTATGCAAGAAACTATTACACGTGAATTAAAACAATTCCGTCAAGATATTGCTGAAAATCGTAAAAAAGCATTTGGTATGAAAATTTTTGAATCATTTGCAAGAGAATATGCTGTTAAATTCTTTAATGAAGATAAAATTGTTAAATCAATGTTTGAATCAGTAAAAGCATCACAAAATAAATTAATGCATTCAAATAAAGTGTTAGAAAAGCAATTAAATGAATCAAAAAATCAAATTAATCAATTGACTGAATTAAATAATAAATTGTCAAGAGATAAAATCATTAATGAATCAATTGCACATTTAGGCATTGATAAACAAGATATGATTAAAAATTTGGTTAAAGAAGTACCTACAGAAAAATTGAATGAATCAATTAAAAGATACATTCCTATGATTTTAGGCAATTCTTCACAAAAACAAATAAATAAAAATGACAAGGTGTTAAAAGAGGGTAAGAAAGTTACATTTTTAACAGGTGAAAATAAAAATAAAAATGCAATAGACTTAAATGAAGGAAGTCTAAGTAGTGACTTAGAAGAAGAAATTAATAAAGTTATTGCTAACTGTAAATTTTAAAGTAATTTTTTAGGAGAAAAAAATAATGACAACAAATATTGATAAAGGCGTGTTATTATTAGAAAGCCCAACCGCTTGGAATAGATTGAAAAAAGGTATGGTTTCTGATATTAAAGGTGCATCTCGTAGACGTATCACAGAATCTGTTTTAGAAAATGTTCGTAGACAATTCTTAGCAGAACACGCAACACAAGGTTCAACAGTTGCTGCTAACGTAGCAATTATTAACAAAGTTATGATGCCTTTAATTAAACGTATTATGCCAACAGTTATGGCTCACGAATTAGTAGGTGTTCAACCATTATCAGGTCCTTCTGGTACAATTACAACTATGAGAATTAGATATGCTACAAATTCTCCTGTTGATGGTTCTGGTATCATCGCTGGTCAAGAAGCATTATCACCATTCTTAGTTGGTGCTTGGTATTCTGGTAATGAAGATATGGTTAACCCAGGTGCTGCTGATACAGCTGTATTAGAAGGTACAGGTGGTAACGATATTAACATTGAATTCGTAAAAGAAGATGTTAAAGCTGGCTCACGTAAATTAAAAGCAAGATTTACATTAGAAGCTATGCAAGATGCTCAATCTCAATACGGTGCTAATATTGAACAAGAATTAACTTCTGCTTTAGCTCAAGAAATCGTATTAGATATTGACCAAGAAATTTTAGGTAAATTACAAGCTATTGCTGGTTTACCAGTTGCAACATATGACCAAAACAAAATTTCAGGTGTTGCTACATCAGTTGTTGATGAACACGCTGCTTTAGCTGTTATGATTAACAGATACTCAAATGAAATTGCTCGTAAAATCAGAAAAGCATCAGCTAACTGGTCAGTAGTTTCACATACAGTATTATCAGTATTACAATCAGCTACTGCTTCTCAATTCGTAAGAACTACAGAAGGTACATTTGAAGCTCCAACAAATAACAAATACGTTGGTACTTTAAATAACACATTAAAAGTATATGTTAACACATATGCAAAAGATGACGACATCTTAATTGGTTATAAAGGTTCAGATGAAATTGATGCTGCTGCTTATTACTGCCCATACATTCCAGTAATGTCATCAGGTACTATCTTAGACCCTAATACATTCGAACACGTTATGGCATTAAGCACACGTTATGGTTTCTTTGCTTTAACTAACCCAGCTAACTCTTTAGGTAACGCTGGTGACTTCTTAGCTAAAATTAAAGTTGCTAACTTACGTTTCATCTAATTAGCTGAAAAGAGTGTTTTAAAAGAGGTTGGTTATAAAAATCAACCTCTTTTTTTATATAATACTTGACAAATAATATTTTTAGATTATTATGTAATAAAAATAATTTTTGTGGAGATATTTAATGTTAAGTTTTATTCAAGAATTAATTAAAAATAATCCTTTAATAACAACAATGTATAGTGGCGGTATAATTGCTATTTTAGTAATGCACAGTCGTATAATCCTTGAATTTATTTGGCAACATTTAATTAATTTAATTTCTTTTAATATAACGAATGTTTCAAAAGCATTAGATTTTGGAATGAATGAATGTACAGATTTAGATACATTTTTACAAAATCAAAAACATTTAATCCAACGTTCATATGAAATTACTAATACAAATAAAATTAAAGAAGGATATGGAAAAACTTGGTATTGGATTTTTAATCACATTGTCATAGTTAATAAAGAATATAAAGAAGAACCAGCATCATCATCGTTGACAATTTATACAACTATGAGAGTATTTTTTGCTAATAAAAAGAAGTTTATTAAAAAAATGACTTCTCAAATGAAAAATGTATCTGAAATTTATGAGAATAAAATTACAATTAAATATGATTATAATTCTATTAAAAGAAATAAAAGACCTCTTTCAACAATTTATACTAATAATAATATTGCTGCTGATTTATTAAAGGATATTAAATATTTTCTATCTTCACAAAATGAATATATTAATGATAATATTCTTTATAAAAGAAATTATTTACTTTATGGCTCACCTGGTACAGGAAAAAGTTCTTTAATATTAGCATTAGCAAGTGAATTGAATTTTAAAATAAATGTTATTAATTTAAAATCAATTACTGATGTTAATAGTTTATTATATTCTATTAAAGATACAAAGCAGACATTTTATGTTTTTGAAGATATTGATGCAATGTCTAATTTAGTTCTTGAAAGAAATGAATCTTCTGATGATTTTGGTGTAGCTGGAAATAATAAAGATAAATTAACATTATCAGATATTTTAAATGTTTTAGATGGTCTTTATACATCTGAAGGAGCAATTTGCTTTTTTACAACTAATCATATTGAGCATTTAGATGATGCTTTCTTACGAGATGGAAGAATGGATTATAAGGTTGAATTATCTAATTTAGATAATATAACAGCAAATAAAATGATATATGATAAATTAGGACTTGACAATTTATTTAAAAAATGTTCAATTAATCCTGCAACATTACAAGAATTAATTAGACAGGTAAAATGGAAAAAAATAACAATAACAGATTTTGAAAAGATGATTAACAATGACAAATAAAAATATTATGAATAGACCAGTTTTAATTCTTAATGGTGATTATCAACCATTAAGTAAATATCCTTTATCTTTAAATAGTATGAAAAAGGTTATTAAATCTCTCCTTAAAGGAAGATTATCGGTTGTTAAAGAATATGATGATACAATTATTATTCAAAACAAAGAAATGAAATTGCCAAAAATTGTTGTTTTGAAAAAGTATATTAATGTAACACATACACCAAAATTTTCTCGAAGAAATGTATATTTAAGAGATAATTATATTTGTCAATATTGTGGAAATAAATTTAAAGCCGATGATTTAACATTTGACCACGTAATGCCAAGATGTAAAGGTGGAAAAACAACGTGGGATAATATTGTTACTGCTTGTCGTGAATGTAATGGTAAAAAAGGTGGAAAAACGCTTGAAGAATCGCATATGAAATTAATTCACGAACCAAAAGTACCAACAATTAGACAATTAGAAGAAAACAATCGTAAAAATCGTAAATTTAAAGAATATGATGAAAATGATTGGTTTTCTAAAGAATATTGGGAAACAGAATTAGAAGAATTTTAAAAGGTCAGGCATTGCCTGACCTTTTAATTAAATACCAGTTGGAGTTTTATCTGGCTCAATAATTGTAATATCTTTCCAAGGTCTTGGTTTATTGTGTTCTTTTTTAACTCTTGCTTTAACCAAATCTTTAATATTTTGACGAGCAGGTTGTATTTCTCCATCTTCAAATTTAACAGTAGTATCATTATTAATAACACTACGAAGAATAACAGGAACACCTGTCCATTTTTCTCTATTATCATATTCAACCATTCTCCAACCACCTTCTTTTGTTGTTTCATTTGTAAATCTTTTAAATAAGCGTGGTGGATTTATATCAACACGTAAGAAATAATCACCATCTTTAACGGTTGATGAATCTGGAAAGAATTTTCCAAAAGGAATATCAACACAATTATCAATATTTGGAATACCATCTATTCCTTGTGGAATAAATCGTCCGTGAGTATCATATAAACAATTATTTTCATCTAAATAGATATGATGTTCATCGTGTAATCTAAATGAAGGACCATTTAATTCAGCTTCTTCTAATACTTGGTCATTAATATTTAATTCATTTTCTTCAGCTGTATTATTTGGGTCTAATCCACCACCACCATTAGGTGAATTAACATCTTCATAAAAATCATTTTCTTTATCGTGATTAAATAAATCTTCAAATTCAGGAGAATTAGTAATAGGTTTACATTTAACTTTCCATAAATGATATTTATAATTGGCTGCCCATCCTTTTTCATCTCTTTCGGAAGATGTAACTTGATAAAATTTATTAGCTGCTTCATCATAACCAAGAATATCTAAATCTCGTAACCAAGACCATTCAATAACATCACCAACTAAAATTTTTCTTCCTAATTGAGCTACCATTGAGTTATAATGAAATGAAATTTCTTTTTGGTCACCATCTAATAAAGATAATCCATCAAAATTAAATGAAAATGTTGGAGTATTCATCATTGTAACACCCCATAAATCAAATGTTTCTCTTGAATATTTACGTTTAGAATTTTCATTAAATACAGCGTCTGTTACATAAAATCCCGATGAACCAATTTCGTGTTCTTTACCATTATTATCAACAATAGCTTTCATTGGATATATATGAAATAAACCACCACCTTGTTCTAAATAACTTTTAACAACACGGTCAATATAATTATAATTTTGACTTCTTTCTTTTTGGTATAAATGATAATTATTTGTCCCCATTGAATTTCCTTAATTCTTTATAGATATATTTATTACTTATTTTTTTATATTAATATTGAAGTTTTTTTTATTCTTTGTTAATATTCACATATATTATATATAAATATATTAACTTTCTCAAAGGATTATTAAATGATTACATTTGAAGGTGATTTAGCTTTTGTTTTAATAAAATCTTATACTGGGGATTTAAATTACACAAAAATTATTGGTGTATTTTCAACATTTGAATTAGCAAATAAACACTTAATTCAGCTTTATAATGAAGAATTAGATATTTGTAGTAATGGTACTTGGCTTCAAGGAATAAAATATGATGAAAGTACAAATACTTATAAATTTTTTGGTGATGATGCTGATATTCTTGAATTAAAAATTGAAGCATATTCAATTAATAGTTATTTACATTTACATTAAAAAAGGAATAAAATGAATGATTTAGAAAAAACAATTAAGTATTTAAAACAAACATCAAAAAGAGAAAATTATTTATTTTTACGAAGAAGAATAGATAAAGGTAATGGGAAAAAAACATTAGGATGGATTGTTAAAAAAGAAAATTCTGATAATTATTTAGAAAATATTGACTTTGATATTTTAAATAGAATAAAATCACAATTAAAGGATTAAAATATTTATGGAAACTGTCTTAACATTGGAAACTTATTCTTTAAAAAGAAATGCTGCAATAGCCCGTATATCATATGCACAATTTGATATTGAAACATCTGAAATATTTCTTGAAAAGCATTTAGTTATTGATTCAAATACGGTTGATGAAACATTATTTGATTTTGATATGGAAGTTTTAGATTGGATAAGTAAATTAGATGTAAAAATTCAACAAACTTTTGTTGAAAATCCACAAATATTTTTTAATGTTTTAAATGAACTTAATAAAGATAATATATGGGAAACAAATGTTTGGTGTAATACTGCATTTGATGCTCCTATTATATTAAATGCTTATAATACATTAAATTTTAAAGGACCAACAATGTATAAATTTAAAGATATAAGTACATTATCGTGGATGGCTGGATTTCCAATGATTAAAAAAGTTCATAATGGTAAAGATGATATATTTAATATGGTTACTCTTATTTGCAACAGTTATAATAAAATTAAATATGGAGAATTTTAAATGAAAGAAATTAAAACAATGGATGAATTAAATGCAATTACTGGTCAAGAACCATCAATTATTAAATTTGGACAACCAAATTGCATTCCTTGTAAAATGACACAAGAAAATTTAGATAATTTTGAGAAAAATAATAAATTTAATTTGATTTATTATGAATGTTCTGATATAAATATTATCACGAAATTAGGATATAATGCAGTTCCTGTTATTATGCTTTTAACTCCACATAAAAAAATTGAATTGACTGATAGTTCAATTGCGATGGATGAAGATGATTTAGAGAACTGGATTACTACAAATTTAGAATAAAGGAATAATATGAATATTTTTGAAGAAAGAAATTTTAATGTAGATGACAGAAATAAATTAAAAAATGTCATTGAAAGTGTTATTGTTGCTATGGAAGAAATTAAAGATTTAACAGATAGTATGAATGACGATATTAAATCTCGCTGTGAAGCATTAAATGAAGGAATTGATGATAAAGATTTAATGATTAAGCCAGCATTAATTAAAAAAATGGCTAAATCTAAAATGAAAAATAAAGAAGATATTGAAAAATCTAAAACTGCATTAGATGAAGTTGAAACAGGTTTAGAACTTATTTACAATTTATAATAAATACTACCATAATTTGAGTTTACAATGATTGGGGATTCAAATTAATTTCCAATCATTGTTTTTAAAGGTTTATTTTTATGAAAACAATTATAACGAAAAAAGGATTTGATAAATTAAATAATGAATTAAATGAATTAATTCGTGTTGAACGTCCACAAGCATATCAATTATTGGAAGAAACACGACCAATAGGGGTATCTGATGAATTTCCACCTGAATATTTGCAAGCTATTGAATGCCAAGACCGCATTGAAAGAAAAATTAATGATTTACAATTAATTTTAAGTGATTGTGTTTTATGGGATAAATCAATGATTAGTTACAATAGTTATGGAGATTACAAAGTTGGTTTTGGGGCAACAGTTACTTTTGTTAATACAGAGACAAATGTAAATAAAACATATACAATTGTTAGTACGTATGAAACAGATATAAATAATGGATTAATATCTATTCAAGCTCCATTTGTTAAAGAAATGCTTGGATTAACATTTAATGATTATTTTGAATATAATGATACTGAATATGAGATAGTTGATATTAAGTATTCTCTTTAAGAGTATTTAATAAACTATTTTTTATTTTATAATATGAATCATACATTGCAGATAATTTAATTTCTAAAATATCTGTCTTTTTTTGTAAATAATAATTTTTAAAAAAATCAATTTTTTCTTTATATCTAAATAATTCATTTTCTAAAAATATTATATATGATACTTTACCATAACTTTTTAAATTATCAACGATATATTTAGCTACTTCTTGAAAGTGAATTTTACTATATAATTTAATTCCTGTTTTTGTATCATAAATTGAATATAAATTATTTCTTTCAGTTACAATTTTACATTTTTTATATATGAATTTTAAAGGTTTTATTGGGTTTTCAAAAACCATTTTAGAAAGCATATATTCAAAAGCTGATGCAATCTTGTCATCAGTTAAAATTTTATGTTTAATTTCAGAAAAATCCATCATAAAATTATTTATGATGGATTTTTTATATTTTTTAATTAGAATAATTTATTAATTTGAATATTCATCTGAATATTTACTTTTAATTTGTTTAATATATTCAGGCAATTCATTAATAGGATGAAGGTCATCTAAATCTACTGAATAACGACCAGTATCTTTATTAAAGAAAATATCTCCAACAGAAAGTTGATATTGGTTATTTAAAATAATTTCAAAAATAATATATCTTGGATAGTCACTAAAAATATTACTTTGGTATCTAAATTCATTTTCAAATGCCACATATCCTTTTTGAGTATTAAGAAGATTTTTCAATTTTGTTTCACTATCATCATATTTATAAACACATCCAAATAATTTAAATTGTGAATTTTCTTTAAATAATTTCATATCTTTTGGTAATTTAGATACATCATCATATTGTGGAAGTTTACTTTGAATATAATTTTTTAATCTTAATTTTAAATCTTTTTGTAAAAGAGTTGTATTAGATGGTGTACGAATATTATTAACAGTTGCATAATAATTATTATTTTTTAATTTTTCACGATTTTGTCGTATAGCAATTTTATCTTTATCACTATATATTACTTGAAAATTAATTTTTTGTGCAATTGCTTTTTTATCGTATGGAATATATGAAAAATTATCTAAATGAGATATACCATATAAAAAGTTTATTAAATTATTACATAATTTAACACAACCAGATTCACTTTTAACGGTGTTAGGTAAACTAATACGGTCTTGCCAAGAAAGTTCATCACATATGTCATCTAAATCATCTGCCATTCTAACATCAATTTCTACTTTCCAACTGGATGAATCATTGATTAATAAAATCATATCTTGTTGACCATAACGAATTACAACACTTAATATATCATTGTTACGTCCATTATCTTCGCCTGCTGTTAATAATTCATATAATTCTTTTCCTGATAAATGTAATACTTTAACAGTTGAATTTTTTCCAAATGTTTTATTACTATACCGACTACCAAATCTATTTTTTAATGAACTACGAATACTTGGACTTATTGCAATTAAATCACCCCAATCTTCTTTTAAAAATTTTTTATTAATTAATTTTGACATTCTAATCATTGTTATTTCCTATCTAATATAATTTTTAGTTTCTGGATTTTTTTCATAAGCTAATTTAACAATTTCAGGAAGCGGATTGTTTATATATTTAATATTAAATGGATTTTTTTCAATCAACTTCATTTGAATTCTTTTATCTAAATTTGGAATATCTAATGAATATATAATATTTTGATTAACTAATTGTTTTTGAAGTGGATAAGATAATTCCCCAAGTTGAGATATTAATTCTTTTCTTGTTTTTGAAGCAACAGTAGTTATTAAAGAAATAATAATAGACATAAAATTTTGTAATGCATCAGCATCTAATTTATCTTTAATTGGTAATATATTATTTTTAATAATTTCTCTACATTGTGAATTTGATATACAAAATTGCTTAACTATTTTTTTATCTTTATTATAAATGTAAGTAAAAAATTCATTTAAATATTCAATATATTTAGTTTCATCATTATGAGATAATTGATAAACAAAAGAAGGAAAATAATAAAAATAGGCTTCAGTAAAAGCAACAATTTGTTTCATATTTAAATATGGAACAAATAAATCAGCTTTTAACTTAGATGCATCTGGTTTTAATACTTTAACTAATTTTAATAATTTATTAACAATAGATATTGAAAGTGATTTAGCTTGATTTTCATTTAAAACAATATAATCATAAATACCACCATTGTTATTTATATAATCAATAATTGCTTGAACATCTTGGTCTTTAATTTCTTTAAAGGTTGTAATGTTTTTATAATTTGTGTATATATAAATATAACGTAATTTATCTGATAAATTATTAATATCAATATTATTATTGTCAATATTTTTTTCAACAAATTTTACCATATATGAAAAGTTATCATTAATATCTTTATCAAAAAGTTTATCAATTATTAATTCAAAATATTCTAATGGGAATATTTGTTCACTTAAATCATATGAAAAAGAGTTAATTTGGTTTAAGCATTTTTTAAAAAATTGTAAATCAAATATTTCTGGAACTTTATTATAAAAAAGAGGAAAATAAGTATCATCATTCTTAATAATATTAAATATTTGGTCTTTAGTTAATTTAGGAGCTATATCTACTGCTAAATCATAATTATCTTTAATAGCAATAGAAATTTGTTCAGAAGTTGGATTTTGAACATATACTAAATTATTACTATCTAATTCTAATGCTTTTTCAATTACTTTTTCTGTTGGATTTTTAATATATTTAAATACAGAAAAATTTCTATTTAATGCATATAACTGTAATTCTTCTGAAGGATTATCAATATTTGCAATTAAAAATGGGTCATCATCAATCATTTCTTTTTCTGGTAATAAAAGATTATCAGATATATTAATTTCTTTATTAACAATTTTAACATCTTTGCCATTAAATATTACGAAGCAAAAATTATCACGATAACCATCATAACGAATGCCTGGAACTTTTTCGTTATATAATGCCAAAGAAGCGTTTTTATCCCCCCCCAATACATTAGACATATATTTGTAAATTTGGTCACCAGTATAAGAGGATTTTTTTAAATATGAAAAATCAAATTTAGAATTAGATTTATATATATTTGTAATTGCTTTTTGAACATTTGGTGATTGTTTATCAAAAGGCAAATCTTCATCTAAATAGTATTGCTTATCTGGTAATTCAACTGTAAATAATTGTCCAGTTTTCATAGAAATATTGGCTTTTAAATCATTTTGCTTAATGCCACGAATAAATTTAATTAAATCTTTAATTTTAGTTTTATAATCTGGATGAGCATCAATCCATTCTTTATTATTTAATATTTCATTTAATTTATCAACAGCATATTTCTTTTTACCTGTTTGTGAGATAAGAGATAATATTTTATACATTACAGTACCTTTTGCATAACTTTTACCATTTAAAGTAAAAGATTTAATAGCATCAATTTTTCCCATATCTCTATAATATGAATTAGATGTATTCATATCTTCTGCGAAATATAATCCCCAACCGTGAACTTGATGTCCTTCACCTTTACCAATAAATTTAACATTAAATTCATCAAAATCATAAGGTGAGCCGTGATAAGCTGTTGTTGCTTCCATAAGTGTATAACGGTCTAAAATAGCTTGTAATTCATAAGTTTCTTTAATGGTTGAACCATTATACATATTCCAAGCCTTGCCATATAAATATTTTTTATAATCTTTACCATATTTTTCTTTAAATTTATCTTTATTTTTATTAATCCATTTTTCACTTGCAGTATCAGGTGGAGCAACTTCATCTAATGGTCTATTATAAACAGCATTTTTTCTTCTTCCACGAGTTGTAAAATAAATTTCGTGTTGAGGATTTTTTCTTCTTTGTAAAATCCCTTTTGTAACTAATCCAGAAGCAATACGTTGATTAAATTCATCTAAATCTTTTTTAAATAATTTTTTATTTTCATTATTTTTAATTTTATCATAAATTGCTTTTTCATCTGTATTTAATGAATAAAGAATACCATTTATTGAAACAGTTTGAAAGTTTTCTGTGATAATATGTTCTAATTTCATTTTATATCCTTAAATTCCTTGTTCATCATTAGTTTTTATTTGATTTGATTTTACAATTTTTATTTTATTTGTAGCTGGATTTTTAACAACATATTGTTTATTATTAATATCTGTATCATCTACACCAACTAATTCTTGATTTGTTTCAATTTTATTAGTATCTTTTGAATCTTCAACAGATACTTTTGGATTAGCTCCTGCATTAAGTTGAGAATCTAAATTTTGTTCTTGTTTTTGTTTTAATTGTCGTTGTTCAGGAGTTAAATCCATATCTGAAAGTTCATTTGGATTATTAATATCTTCTAACATCATATCTAAATGCATTGGTAAAAATCCTTCAAGAATTGGTAAATCAATATTACCTTGTATAAATTCAACCATTTCATTTAAATTTTTTGTTTTAACTAATTGGTCATCTTTATAAAGATAACCATTTTTTAACATATAATGATGACCATTAAACGAAGATGTACAATCACGACCTTCTTTTACAAATGTTAATAATAAAGATTCGTCAATTGATAATTTTCTTTTTTTCTTTTTACCAACAGGACGAGAAATTGTTGCTACATTTCCTGCACAAGTTGCACCTGCTGAACAAGTTTCATCAACTTGTTCATCTTCAATAATTACTCCTTCTTTTGTTCTTTTTGGAAAATCACCATCATCATTTTCATACCAAGAATGGTCAAAAACTGTTTCCTCATTCATTAATTGTTCGTTTTTATTTTGTAATTTTTTTAATTTTGATTGAGCTATTGATAATCTCATCATAATTTCTTCTTTATTTGATGTACGATTATTTAATTTTTGTTTTAAATTAATAATTTCATTTTGTAAAGAAGCTATTGCATCATCATTTTTAAATAATTTTTCAGAATTAATAGTTTCAGTTATTTGATTATCTTCTTTAGCAGTTTTAATTTTGTTAATAATAGATTTTTCAATTGTTGACCAATATTTACCTAAATTATTTTTAATAAAATATTCTTTAATATAATTATCTTTAGCACCATTTTCTGTAAATTCAGAGGTTTCAATATATTTGTAATCTGCATCCATTAAATCAACATCAACAGATTCATCATCAATTTTATAACCCGTAAATTCAAAATAATCATCAGTTGGTGTTTTAAAAGTATATGTGAAATATGGTTTTTTTTCATAAGCATCAAATATAGCTTCATCAATTATTAATACACCATCATTATTAACAGTTGCTCTGCCTGTTTCAAACATTCTTTTAATATTATTAGATAATATAGGACTGTATTTTGATTCAGAAGTTACGTAAGTAATATTAGGTTTTTTATTTTCTGATAACAAACTATTAAAGTAAGTTGATATTTGGTTTAAGAGAGTATTAATAGTTTGCAGACATTCAATATTATTTTCTCGTGAATCTGATTTAACATCATTAACGTGCGAAGATAGAGCAGAAATAGCTGATACAACAGATGCTGAATCAGGTTTTTGTAAAATTGGAGCATCAATTGCAGTTGGAGATAAAGTTAATGGTTGAACTGACTGAATTCCATTAATTAAATCCATATTTGGTGTATTATTTAAAACTGGTTGTGTTTCAATGTTTTCACAATCACCAGTTTCTTTATTAACAGTAATATTAATAACTGTTGGAGTGGTTAATGAATCTAATAACCCATCAAATGTATCTTCTTCAACTGCACTTGCAACAACATTACTTGCTAAACATTCATTAATATTTTCTTTTAATTTATTTAATTTAGCAATAACATTTGTTTTAATTGAATTAAAAGTATTTTTTTCTTTTGTTGATTTTGAATTAACAATTTTTTTATCTAATAATTTTATAATATTTTCTAATTCATTTTCATTATTGCTCTTATGAAATAATAAATGAATATTTTTTATTGTATCAATAAATTGTTCTTCATTTAATACTGATTCAGTAACAGGTTGCTCTTTTTTTGGTTCTTGTATAGAATTAAGAGCAGAAATAATTGATGTTTTTAATGGATAAATTGTTTGTGCAACATTTTGACCATTAATAACTAAATCTGTATTAAATTTTAAATTATCATCAGTATTTTGAGCGTTAAAAGCCATATTAAAAAATGCATTTGCAATATTTTTATTAGTAGATTTAACAATCATTTGATATAATTGTTGATATGCCATTTTATTATGTTGGCATTTTTTTGCAACCGAATCAATTAAATCGTTTAATTCCATAATATCATTTAATGTTAATGATTGTTGATTTGGAGTATTAATATTTTCTTTAAGTTTTTTAATTCTTGGTGTTCTATTAAATTGTTTTTTACAAAAATTATAATTTTCTCCTGTTGTTAATGCTAATAAACTTAAAATTGATTGACGTTGTTCCATTAAATCTTGACCATTATTAGCAATATCTTCAATTTTAAACATATAATATGGTGTTAAATCTAATTGCTCCATAATTTTTTGATATTCTCTATCAGATTTAACATTAAAAAGTTTATATAATTGATTCATAATTAATCCTCTAATAAAATTTATTCTATATAGAATTATTTATTTAATACATTGTGAGATAAAATAAAAGAGAGAGTTATTAAACTCTCTCTTTTTAAATTATTTTAACTTATAAATCTAAATTAAAATACTGCTTCAACAGTAGCTGTGCAAGCAAGTGATGTAGAACCATCAACTGCTTTTAAGTTAGCAAATAATGCTTCAATTTGAGCTTTTGCATCTGCTAATAAATCTTTTGCAGATGGTTGTTTTTTAGAAGCATCACCATAAACATTTGCTTGTTCTAATGTGAATTTAAGAGTTTTATTATCAACAGTTGTGATAATTGGTTGACCACCATAAGTTCTTAATACTTCTAAAACTCTTAATAAGTTTGCTTCTGCTTCTGCTTTTTTAGCATCTGTATCTAATGAAGATTGTGTTTTATCAATAATAACATTTGTGAAAACTACTGTATAATATTGAGCACAACCGTTTAAAGCAGTAAATTTATTAGGTAATGTATAAGTTTTTCCAAAACCGTAATCCATAGTATTTCTCCTTAAAATAATGATACAATTTTTTGTATCTGAATATATTTATTATAAATCTAAAAAAATATATAAACAATAGAATTTATTATAAATATTAATATCAAATAACATATATGTTAAAGGATAATACTTATGAGTAAATTTAAAATGATTTTTGAAACAAATTCTGGTCGTAAAGGAATTAAAAAATTCAATGACTTAAATGAATTTGTTGATTTTATGACAAATAATAATCATAAAATTAAAGCTGTTATGGAAGCAGATATGCCTTATAATGATAAACCAGTTAAATTACCAAAAGTATCTCAATCAAAAGGTTGGGAACAATTAGATGCTTCTGCATTTGGAGATATTGATGGTGATGGAGAAAAAGGTGAACAAATTTTACCTAAATGTTCACAAGGTGTATTTAAAAATAATGCATCTTTTGAATTTTCAAAATCAAGTGAAACAGCTGATAAAGCTGAAACTCCAAAAATTGAAAATTCTCCTGTTAAAACTGATAATTCTAATTCTTCAAAATCTGAAAAAACAAGCCCAAATTTTTCAGAATTTAAATATGAAGATAAATCAGATTCAAAAGAAGATAATAAAGAAGATAACAATAAAGAAAAAGAAAAAGAAAAAGATAAAGATAAATCTGATGAAGTTAAAGAATCAGTTTTTGATGATATGGATAAAGATATTGATGATTTCTTTAAGTCATCAAATGAATTTATTAAAAAACAAAAAGATAAAGAAAAAAATAAAAATAAAGAAAAAGATAAATCTGATGAAGAATTAGATGAAGGAATTAAAGATTATCTTCCAAGAGCAGGTTTTATTAGAAATGATGATAATGATAAATCTTCTAAAAAAATAGGAGCATTTGCTGGACAAGGAACAGATGAACAATTAAGAAAAGCTAAAATTATTGCTAAAGTTAAATTTGCCAATGGCGATAGAATGGGTAGAGTTACTAATGAAGATTTAGATAATTTTGATGAGTATTATCGTCAATATAAACAAATTTTTGGTAATGAATTAAATGAAGCTAATCATTTAGATGATAAATCATATGTTACACAATCTTATTTAGGATATGATGATATTGAACCAGAAACTTGGAAAAAATGGTTTGAAGATGAAGTTAAAAAATTAGGAACAAAAGATGGTGATAGAGAAAAAGTTGAATATTTTCGTAAAAAATATGAACAATCTAAGCAACATCAAAATTCTAATTTAGATGAAGATTTTAAAAGTGGTTTAAAAAAAGCTGGTAAATTTGCTAAGGGTGCAATTGCTGGTGCTGCTATGGCTGGTGCTTTAGCTGGAAATGCACACGGTATGGAAGACCCATATTATGATGGTGCTACACAACCTGATAGTTCTTATGAACAAGTTTATGAAATTAATGGAATTGAATATACAATGCCAGAATTAAAACAAATTCAAAAAGAACAAGGTTTATCCGATGAAGAATTACAAGATTTAATTAATGGTGAAGACCCATATTATGATGGTGCTACACAACCTTTTGATGAAGCAGAAAATTCTGATGAAGAATGTAATTCTTGTGAAGATGAACAAATGAAAAGAATTAAAGAAAAACATAATAAATTAAAAAAAGATTTTGCTGATTATAAAAATAAAAGAGAAACAAATAAAGAAGAATTATTTGAAAAAGATGATGAATTAGACGAAGATACTGTTAAATCTGGTTCTGGATGGACTAATAAAGGAAAAGAAGGAACTCACGGTAAATTTAAAACTAAAAAAGGGGCTGATGCTCAACGTAAAGCAATGTTTGCTAATGGTTATAAAGTTTCTGAATCAGAAGATTTTGATGATGAAATAACTGAAACATTAAGAATAGCAGGTATTGAAATTTAATAAGAAAAAGGGGGATTTATTCCCCCTTTTCTTTATATTGTTCTAATGTTTGTAAAGCCGATAAAACCGATGAATTATTTTGAATTTCAGGAGTATTTTTACCTATCATTTGAAAATCAGAAATTCTTAAAGTTTTAGCATTATAACCCATTTTGAATTTAACATCTGTACATCCAGCATTACGACTTTTAATAATTTTGAATTCATATTCTCCACGTTGTCGCATACTATCATTTGTTCTAACAGAAAATAAATTATCACAAGTATGAACTAATGTTGAACCACCAGCAATATCACTTTGTGTAAATTCCATTTCTGAAGCTCCGTCTTTTGTAATTTGATTTGCTGATATGCACATAGTTCTTTTGTTTTTATGTGTTCTTTCTCTTGCAATTTCTCTTAATTCTTCAGCTACGTGTTTATCTCTTAAATGAATATTATTAACATCAATTTTTCTATCACTTGGATTCATAATACCAGCGTAATCAAAAATTAAAATTTCAGGAATAATTTTAGTTTCTAATTCAAAATTTTGAATTTGAGAACGAACATCTGTGGGTGTTGCTCCACGTGGTAAATCAATAATTTGAATAATTCCTGGATGTTCTTTGATTTTTCTAATTTGAACTTGTTCACATAAAGCATCAGCTTTTGGAGTAATTTCAGAATATGCAATATTTCTTTCCATTGCCATTATTCTTTTACCAACAAGTTCCCTATCTAATTCTAATGTAAAATATAAAACATTATAGCCCATTAATGACCAATTTAAAGCTAAATTTGCCATACAAAGAGATTTACCACCACCCGAAGGTGAAACTACATAATTTAATTGACCCCAAGAAAAACCACCGTTAAATAATCTATCAAATTCTGTCCATCCTGTTGGAATAACTCCCATTTCTTTATCAATTTTATGTAACCATTCAGCAGTATTTTCCCAATAATTAATACCTAAATCACGACTTAATGAAATCATTTGAGCTTCACGAATTCTTTGGTCAATACCAGAAGTATCTCCTTTAGCAATCCTTTCATAGCATTCTTCAATTGCTAATTCTAATCCTCTTTTTTTACAAAACCATTCTGCCATATCCAAAATAGATTGTTGAATATTTTCATCAGATAGGTTATTAATTTTTTGATATTCTAAACGAGAATTATTATTTAATTGTTCAATTGTTGGTAAAATTCCATATTCAGTAGAAAAATCTAACAAATATTGAATTGTTTCTTGAAATTTTTTATCAAAATATTCAGGTTTTAAAATTGGTTTTGCACGAACAAATAAAGAAGGTTCACTAAACAAAAATTGAATTAGTGTTTTTTGGTCTTGTTCATCAAAATTATTTGGTATAATCATTTTAAATCCTTCATTAAATTGGTAGTATTATATATAATTTATAATACTTTTTCATTATTTTTCATCTTCATCATAAAGAATTTTTAAAGTATTTAAAATAATTTTTTGAAGTTGTGGCTCAATTTTAAAGCGTTTAAAAGAATATTCAGGGTCTAATTTAGTTCCTCTGCAAGATGCTGATGTATCCCAATCTACAATCATTTCTAAAATATCTAATAAATTCATATCTTCAATCCCGTGTTCAAAATGTTCAGGATGATGTCTATTATTAGCATAATGATGGTCTAATGCCTTTTGAATAAGAGGTTTTGTACAATTATAATATTCTTCATATGAATCAAAATCTTCTCTTTTAATATTATCAATACTTTCAAAAACTTCTTTTTCTTTTGGGTCTAATTTTGAATTATCGTGATTATCAGCTCTTTCTTTTAATTGATTAGCTAAATTATATAAAAGTGCTTGTAAAATTAATTTATGTTTATGTAAATCATTTGTAAAATTACTCATTCATTATTCCTTAAAATTTTCGGGTTATAGGATTATGTTTATAATAATCATTATGTTCATCTAAAAAATAACCATCTGATAAAATTGTTGTAGAAAACGCTTGAATTACAATAGTTCCGCAATGAGGGCATATAATATCGTGCGTTAAAACAATTAACATAGGTTGATTTAAAGGAAATAAAGAATCCCATCCACATTTAGGGCATTTTATTGTTCGTGTATCTAACATTATTTTATCCTTTCTCCTAATTTAATTTCATAAACTTCTGCTTTTTTTAAATCATTAGGCAAAGTTGTTTTTTTAATTTCAAGTATTTTAAACATCATTTTTGGTGGATTTTTTGTAAATCCTCTTTGAAATGTAACGGTATCATAATGTTTATTTTCTAATCTATTAATCCAATATGGTTTTATTTCTCTATATTCGGATGTTTTTTGACCAGATTCAATTAAATCATACCATTTATATTTTAAAAACAAATATAAATTATTCATTTTTATCCTTTATAAAAATCAGGTTTTTCTCTATTAGTCCATAATGGTTCTTTTCCATCAATTGTTTCTTTTTTCCATTTTGTAATTAAATATGTTTTATAAGCATTACACGTATCTTTCATATTCATTAATTCTTGATAATTTTCATAAGATTGATTAAATTTTCTTGTAAAAGGTGTCATATCAATTAATGGAAAATCATTTTCATATTGAGGAAAAATATATGCTAATTTATGAGTATCGTGAGTTTTACTAAATCTATATTGATATTCTTTTAAACAATCAATAAGATACATATATGTCCATTTATAGTTATATTTAGATTCTCTTACCCACTTATTATGTTCTTCATTAGCATTATATTTTTTATAGATTCCTTCAGGTTTTTCTTTAATTTTATCATTTAAAATAATTGCTGTTGAAAGCATTTGAGCTGATTCCACGATTGTTTTACGTAATAAAACATCATCTAAATTCCGAGCACAATATTGAGTATTATCACTTATAGTAAATAAATTCATTATTTCCCCTTATTTTCCTCATCTTCTTTATTTTCCTCATCTTCTTTACCTTTTATGCATTCTATCCATTGGGCAGGAATCATTGATTCAATTCTTCCACATAAAGGACAACCTCTATAATTTGGTGCTCCATTTGGATAATAAACATCAAAAATATATCCATTTTTTTCAAAGGTATCTTCATTAATTCCTTGTGTAGAATCCCAATATTTCCAAAAATGTCCACCAGAATTAATACATTCTTTTTCTGTTAATTTTCTATCTTTAACTTTCATCATTAATATCTCCTAAATAATAAACTCTTTTTGTTAGTGGTAATATAATTTTATTAAAAAATGATATATCATATGAATTTAAATTTTGATTTTTAAATTCGTTCCGTAGTTTATCTAAAAAATCATTAAATAATTTTTTTAATTTTTCATCAGTAATATTTTTAGATAAATTTTTTTTAATTTTTTCATAAGCTATATTACTATTTAATAACATACTTTTCATATATTAAACCATTTCATTGATTTTAATTTAATTATTTCTTTATTTTGTTCTTTTGTTGATAATATACTATATAATGTATATAATCTTCCATATTTTTTTGCAGCTTGTTCAGCATCTTTTATACCTCTTTCCCAATTAGGAAAAGCAACACTAAATGGTAAATTTTCTTCTAATAATTGTGTAATCATTTTTTTCCCAGATTTATCTCTATCGGGTAATAGTATAATTTCTTTATCTTTTGTAAATGGTAAAATTCTTTTTAATCTATCAGGTGTAAATACATTGCTTAATATAGATGTCCCATTTATTGCTAATGCATCAGTTTGACCTTCGCAAACAATTTCATATTTTCTTTCTTTTAATAAATTATCATAATTAAAAATATATCCTTGCGGAATATAATGAATATATTTACTATCTACATCATCTCGTAATTTTCTTAGCGAATAACCAACAATTTCATCATATTCATAGCAAGGTATTAAAAAATTAAATTGTTTTGGACACCATAATAAATCTGTCCATTCAAGTAGATATGGATTACGGTTATTAATATATTTTATAACTTCATTAAATGTGTAAGAATTTTCTCCTTCATTTAAAGATTTAAGAATTGATTTATATCCAACAGGTATTTGCTTAATTTCTCTCTTTTTTATAATAATTTTATGTTCATTAGAAGTTAAATTATCATTATTAGCTTCATTATATTCACGAATTAATAATCTTAAATCATTTAAATCTTTTGTTGAAGTTCCTAAATCTTTTAACCATTGAGTTGTATCTTTAGAAAGATATTGACCTAAGGAAAAACCGCATTTAAATTTACAGTTAAAACATTGATATACAAAACCATCATCAGTAAATAGAATATTACCCCGATGTTTTGTATCAGGATTTTCTGTATGATAACAAGACGGACAATTAAAATATATCCAACCATTATTTCGTTGTTTTTTATCTGATGGTAGTAAATTATATATTGTTTCTAAAATAGTATGCATATTATTTTACCTTAAATTTTATTTTCATAATAAAATATCTAATAATAAAAGTCAATAAGTTTTTATTTTTGGTTAATATTGTTTAGAAATTTTTATATAAATATAATTATAATATTAAAATTGATATGGAGAAACAAATGAAATCAAATTTTATTAAACATTTATGTGAATCTGAAATTAAATCAACTGAATTAGCTTTAGCTGTTGAATCAATTTCTGATGAATTACAAAATATGATTGAAAAAATTTCAAATATTAAAACCAAAGATTTAGCAAATTTAGTTAAAAAAATTAAATATGATGGTGATATTGAAAAAGCAGATGCTTTTAATGATTCAATCAGTCAAAAATTAGATACAATTATTAATTCAATTACCGATATTAAAGGTGAAATTGATAATGAAGTTGTTAAATTATTTAATGGTGAAAATCTTGATGATTCATCTGATGATATGGGCGACTTTGAAGATGATTTTGGTGGAGAAGATTTTGAAGACTTTGACCCAAATGCAGAAGATGATATTGATTTAGGTGATATTGAAATTGAAGAAATTAATAGAGAGGAAAAATAATCGTGGCTGCATTTGAAGATAGAATTATTCAAAATATTAATAGTTTAATTTATTTGTTACGTTCTCAAGGAATAAAAGCAATTTCAACTATTAAATTTTTATTCTTATTAAATAAAAAATATCATATTGAATTAGATGAACAAGGTTTAGAAGATGTTCTATCAGATAATAGTGCAGTAACTGAAATAATTGATGATAAAATTATTATTGATGGTAAAAAACAAGACGAAGAAGATAATACTCAAAATGATATACACGATACAGCTGTTGACCAAGCTGGTGAAAATTTAACTTCTGAATCAAAAGAATATTCTGAAGTAATTAAAATTTCAGAAAATGTTAAAGTTGGAGATATTATTCCTGCTTGTGATATTATATTAACAGAAAACGATGATAATTATTATATACATAAAGGAGCAAGATTATCAAAAATTAATTATATTGTAACAGAAATTAAACCTTGCTTAACTTTAAATGAATCATTTATTTCTTGTCAGCTTGAAGGCAAGCCAATTACAATTGATATACCATTAAAGGCATTTAAAAAATAATAAAAACCGAGAAGTTATAACTTCTCGGTTTTTTCATATCAATAAATAATAGTATATAGTTTATGATATAAGGAATATTACAATGGATTTTTATGATGCCACAAGTGCAAAACAATATGCCCGAAATAAATCTCGTATATTAAAAGAAATTAATGATATTGAAGAATATATTATGCAAGCTGTTGATGAAAATCAATTTGAATGTGATGTATATAATACTGTTATGACCGATGCTCGTGAAATGGCTGAACCAATTAAAGAAGCAAAATCTCATTGTGTTATGGAATTGTCTAAAATTACTATTCATAAAGATTATGAACTTGAAGATATTATTGAAACCCCATTATTAAAATATGTATATGGTGGATTATCTTCAACTGAAACTTTTGAAGAACCTAATATTTATGGTGGAGATTCTACAACAACTGATTTTATGTTATTTGCTAATGGCGGAGATTCATTAGGTAGAGTTCATCCAATAAATTATTTTCGTGTTGGTGAAATTTTACAAGTTCAAAATGATACTAATCCAATACCTTTAGAATTCAGAGTATCTGAAATTAATAATAATGGAGATATTATTAATTTAGAAATTGTTAATCGTGGGGAATATACTACAATTTTTGATACTGCAAAATTAGTTTATAAAAATATGAAATATTGGACAGATGAAACAATTAAACCAGGAGATTCAGTTTGGTTAGATATAGATTCTGATTATGGATTAATTTCAGATTTACAAATAACAAGAAATAATGAACAACAAGTTAAAGATTTAAATGGTAATCCTTCTTATCCAGGTCAAACAGATTGGTTCCCAATTAACACAATTTATGATATTAATTCTTTACCGCCCGAAGCATTTGGTATGATAAGTGATACTTATACAAAGGAACAAGATAAAATTTATGTTAAAACAGAAAATGGTTGGGTTGAAGTTTCTACAATTTATGATTATAAAACATTTAAATTACCATTTAATTTTGGAGTTGAAGGAACAGTTTGTTATAATGTGTTTGGAAAAAATTATGTTAAAACAAATTGTGGATGGAATTTATCTCATAATATTTGGAATTTTGGAGATAGAACACCAACAGCTGAAGATGGTTTAGATTATGATATTGGTTATTATAATGAATTAATTTATGACGATGAAGGAAATATTATAAATCGTATTCCACATAAAGTCTATAAATGTTGTCATAGAATTTGGCAAGAAATAGTAGTTGAATATGATTGGAATAATTTACCACCTGATGTATTTGGAAATAATTTAGATATATTCATTTGGGATGAAGGTCGTTATAGAGTTAAAATAAATGATAAATGGGTTGAAACAAATAATGAATATAGATTTGACCAAATTAAACTTTATGATGATTGGGGAGAAGACCACGATGTTGTTGCTTATTCAGGTAAATTAGAACCTTATACAACTTATGTTAAAATTGCTGGACATTGGACTCTTGTTAATAAAGTTTGGAATTTAAATGATTATTTATTAGGTAGAATTCCAGTTGATAGTGATTTAGAGTGGACAATTAAATATATTGTTATGGATAATTATGGAGATGGATATATGTATCCAACAAGTGTTGTATTTAATGAGGGTGATGCAAGTGCAACTGTTAGAATTACTAATGATAAAATTTTAGAAACAAAATTAATTAATGGTGGTATATATACTGAAGTACCAGAAATTAATTATGTAATGGAAGCTCCAACTATGTCTAAAAAGTATTATCAAGTTTGGAAGCAATTAATTGAAAATGATGTATTGCAAGATGAAATGCAACAAGTAATTGATTATTTTGAATCAACTAAAAAATTTTCAATAGCAAGAGTTACAAATGAAAATACAGGAACAACATTTTATTGGCATTTGCAATGGAATTAATGTATTTTTATTGACAAATATTTTATTTTATTTTATATTAGCATCAGCAATGGTGCTAATTTTTTTATGAAAGGAAACTTTAATGGCTTTTGAAAAAACAAAAAATGCAATTAAAAAAATTTTAAAAATTAATGATGATGCTCTTAATTTCTTGCCATTAATTCATATGGTAACTCAAGCAAGTGCGTGGGGTTTTGTATATTATGATGAAATTGATGACAAAACAAAAGAAATTATTAAAACTCAAATGAAAAATTTGCAAGAAAAAGGAAATTTAATTGAAAATTTATAAAAAAATCCTTGACATTTAATTTTTTTATGATAAGTTAATATTCGTAATTGGATATTAACTTATTTTTGAAAGGATTAAATAATGACTAAAACTCTTACTATTTCTAACGAACAACTTAACCAAATTTATAATATTACAGATAACAGCGAAGGAGTTGAATCTTCTGAAAATGTTACCCTTAAAGAATTTTTAATGGATACTTTTGATGATGATGAAACAGAAATGGATTTGGACACAATTGAAAATTTTGAAATTGAAGATGAAGATGGTTTCTATTCAGATTTAATTAATCTAAATATTGATTCTTCAATGGTTGATTCGCTTGATTCAACAATTACTTATACAAGATTATGTTAAAAATACTTGACAAATTAAAAATTTAATCATAAATTAGCATCAGCAATGGTGCTAATTTTTTTATGAAAGTTACTAAATATGTTAAAAATTAAGAATATATGGCATAATAAATATGATGGGTCAAAATATTTTAATAAAATAAAATTTAAAACTGCTTATAAAACGAACCAGAAATATAAAAATTTATCTAAACTTATATCACAGGAAAAACTTGATTTAATTAATGAAATTATTTGTGAAGTTTTTCAGACAACTAATATTAAAATTCAATTTGGTCTTGGTCGTTATGGAAAAGGAAGTATTTATGGTTCAAGATTTCATAAGTTTATTGTTGATTATAAATTTATTATTCCTTTATTTTATTTGACAACAACAGGTAATAATGTTTATATTAAGAATAATTGTTTTATGAAATTTGATGAAGAATTTATTTTACCAAAATTATCTATATTCTTTAGAAAATATAAAAAATTTCCGTGCAGAGAACAATTAATTACATACTTTGAACGAGTATATAATAATTATAAAAATATGTTAATAGATGATGAATTAAATTTATCAAATCAAACATTTATGAAATCTCCATCTGATGATTTTGATTTATCAACAATGGGTTTTGAAATAAAAAATTAATTTTTATTTTTGACAATTATTTTTATTCTCCTATATAATAAGCTAACAAACAAGTTAGCTTATTTTTTATGGAGAAAAAAATGGAAAAAAAATTAGAAATTCAACCTTTATTTAATTTCGTTGTTATTGAAAAAGATGAAGAAAAAAGTGTTTCTAACGGCGGAATTATTATTCCTGATAATGCAAAAGAAAAACCATCAACAGGTGTTGTAATTGCGTGTGGAAATGGTTTATATAATGAAGAAACAGGAAAAATTCAACCAATGACAGTTAAAGTTGGAGATAGAGTTTTATTTGGAAAATTTGCAGGTCAAATTATTAAATTAAACGATGAAGAAAAAACAATTTTAAGAGAAACAGATATTTTAGGTATTATACATTAAAATTATTTTTGTAAAATTATAAAATTTTTGTTATTATTAAAAATAAATTTAAGTTAAGGAGAAAAAATAATTATGACAATTAAAAAAGTAATTAAAGGTGATGAAGCTCGTAGTACGTTATATTCTGGTATGAAAACAGTTGCAGATGTTGTTTCTGCTACTGCTGGTCCTGCTGGTAGAACAATTGCTATTCAACAATCTTGGGGTTCACCAAAAGTTACAAAAGATGGTGTAACTGTTGCAAAATCTGTTACACTAATGGACTCTGAAGGTGAAGGTGCAAAAATGATTATTCAAGCATCTGAAAAAACTGGTAGAGATGCAGGTGATGGTACAACAGCAACTTGTATAATTGCATCTACAATTGCTGAAGAAGGTTTAAAGTCAATTTCTAAAGGTCGTAAATCTACTGAAATTCAAAAAGGTATTTCAAATGCAGTTAAGGTTGTAGTTGAATCATTAAAATCACATTCAAAAAAAGTAACAACAAATGAAGAAATTCGTCAATTGGCAACTATTTCTGCAAATGGTGATACAGAAATTGGTGATTTTATTGCTAAAGCAATTGAAGTTGTTGGTGAAAAAGGTGTAGTTACTGTTGAAGAAGCAAAGGGATTAAAGACAGAATTAGAAATTGTTGATGGTTTACAATTTGACCAAGGTTATCTTTCACCATATTTTATGACTAATCCAGAAAGACAATTAGTTGAGTATGATAATCCATATATTTTCTTATATGATGGTAAAATTAACAATCTTCAATCTATTATTCCTTTGTTAGAAAATGTTATGGAAATTGGTCGTCCATTAATTATGATTGCCGATGAAATGGCAGATGACCCATTATCAGCATTGGTTATTAATAGAATTAAAGCAGGATTAAAAGTTTGTGCTGTTAAAGCTCCTTCATTTGGTGATATTCGTAGATTTCAAATGGAAGATATTGCAATTTTAACAGGTGGTAATTTTATTTCAACTCAATTTGGTGCTCAATTAGAAAAAGTAACTATTGATGATTTGGGTTCTTGCGATAAAATTAGAATTACACCAACTGAAACAATTATTATTGGTGGACACGGAAGTAAAGAAGCTATTGATGAAAGAGCAAAACAAATTTCTGAAGAAATTGAAAATACCGATTCATCATATGATAAAGAAAAACTTCGTGAAAGACTTGCTAAATTAATTGGCGGTGTTGCTGTTATTAAAGTTGGTGGAGCAACTGAAACAGAAGTTAAAGAAAAGAAAGACCGTGTTGATGATGCCGTTTGTGCAACGAGAGCAGCATTAGAAGAAGGTATTTTACCTGGTGGTGGAGTATCATTAGTAAGAGCACAAAAAGACCTTATTAAGGAATTAAATAATATTGTTATAACAGATGATGAAAATGTTGGATATGAAATTGTATTAAAATCTTTAAGTGCTCCAATGAAAAAAATTGCAGAAAATGCTGGAAAATCTGGTGAAGTCATTGTTGAAAAAGTATTAGATAATGATGATTATTCTTGGGGATATGATGCTAAATGCGATAAATTCTGTAATTTAGTTGATGCAGGTATTTTAGATGCAACCAAAGTTGTTCGTTGTGCTTTGGAAAATGGGTCTTCAATTGCAGGTTCATTATTAACGGTTGAAGGATTAATTATTGATGATACTGAAACTAATTTAAAGTTAATGTCAGCAATAAGACAAAATACACCTAATATGTAAAATACTTAATTATTTATAAAAACCGCCTATTAAAGGCGGTTTTTAATTGTTTATTTCTATTTATTAAATAGAAATAAAGGATAAAATATGACAGATACAAGTAAATTACCTATTTCACGTGTTGATGAATTATTAAATAAATTAGATGAAATTAATACAAGATTAACTAATTTAGAAAATAGAAGATATATAATTGAAACTTGGTCAGAAGGAACTGAATGGTATCGTGTGTGGTCAGATGGGTGGATTGAGCAAGGTGGACGAGTTACTGGTAATGATGTAAATATAACTATTAATTTTAAAAAACCTTATACAACAATTAATTATACAATAACCCAAGCAGAAATTGGACATACTGGTCAAGACCCATATGTTAATGGTTATACATTTCAACAATTTACAACTAATTCTGTAGTTTGTTGTATGAGAAACAATGGACAAAATACTTGTATGTGGTATGTATGTGGTTATTAAAAACCAAGTTTTGTTCCTGATTTATTAATAGTTAAACATTGCTTACGATTTGCTGTTGGTGATACATAAGATACGTGAACCCAACCAGCATTAATATCGTTTTTAATATTATCTGTAAATTCCAAAATTAATTGGTCAAAATCAAAATTATCACGTATATAACAAGCTAAATCATAATTACTCATACCAATAATTTCAATATCAGCAGCTTGACCTTTACAATGTTGAGATGTTTTAGAACCACCAACGGCTTCATTTAATTGTTTTCCACGGTAACAAGAATTAACTCTTATTGGTTTTTTTAATGCATCTCTTAATGGTTGTAAAACATTTTCACATAAATTTTTCATATTATTATATTCAATTTCTGTTGGAATATTTGGTATTTTTTTAATATTTGCTGTATCAGAATATGTTAATTCAGCTAAAGTAAAATTTTTTGTAATTTGATTTTCCATATTATATCCTTAAAATTTATGTTTCTTTAAATTATTTATATTTTTAAAAAATTAGAAAAAAATATATTGTATAAATACTTTTAGTATATGAAATTATAGGATAGTTTGATGACAGATTTACCAACATTAGCCAATGATTCTGGTTGGCTTTTAATTTGGAATGATATTAAAGATTTAGGTCCATCTTTTTGGGCATTTTTGACCATTTTTAGTTTAGTTTATTTTAAAGAACAAATATGTGGCTTATTTAAGGCTATTATTAATAAAATAACTTTTAAAAAAACATCTTTAAGTTATACCAAGAAAGATTTATTAAAACACCCAATTTTTAGAAATTTAGACTATTGGTTAAATACAGGAATTGATGCAATTAAATTAAAAAATAATCTTCATCCAGAAGACGAAGATTATATGGAAAATAAAGAAAAAATGGCAAAAGAAGTAATTCATATTATATATGAAAATGCTCGTGAATCTTTTAAAACATTTATAGATGAAATTGATATTGATAATTTAGACTGTGATGTTGCGTGTTCTTATTTAATGGAATGTTTAACAAAAAATAATATTAATCAAAAACGAAAATTTTTAGAAAGAGGAATACCTGTAAAATTTTTAAATAAATTTTATATGTTGTCAGATATTACTGAAAAATTAGTTGCAAATTCGGTAAAAAATTTGTTTACTCGTGGGTGTGACTCAAGTCCTGCAACTAAAATGTATTTTGCTTTTAATACAATTGATGGTTATTTAAATATTATTTTTAATAATCTTTGTGAAACAATTGGTGTTATCAATGGAGATTTAAAAGATGAAATGTTTGATGGACAACCAATGTGTAAATCTTATCATAAAATATTAAAACCACCACATCCAACGCATACAATGATTGTAAAAGAAAAATTAGATAATTTATTAAGAGAATTTAATGGTTCACGTGCAATAGTTTCTAAATATTTTAGTAAAGACGGAGAACATTATCATTCCGCAGTATATGAATCAACAATTATTGGTGTAACAAGTGAAATTGAAAATGTTCAAATGATAAATGATGACCACGAAAAAAATATTACAAATATTATGGCTAAAAGTGGTAATATTGCTGCTGATATTAGTAAATTTGGTGCTAATACAATTGAACGTTTTAATACACGTGGTGTTAAAGGGATATTATTAGCTCCTATTTATAATGATGGAAAAATAGATGGTGCATTAAGTATTGATTATATTTCTATTGAAAAATTTGATAAAATTATTGAAGATAAAGATTTAGATGCTAAATTAAAAAAATATGCAGATGAACTTGCACCTTATATCATTTATCCACAACATTATAAATTTTAAAAGAAAGAGGGTTATAACCCTCTTTCTTTTATTTTCCTGAATGTATTAATGCTTCACAAACTGCAATTCTCTTATCTAATTCGTGCAACTTTTCGTTTATGCATTTAATTTCAAAAGATTCATTACTACTATTATACATAGAAGTAATCATAGGAATATAAAGTTTAATAATATCCATCCATTCATTAGATGAATTTTCTTTTTTGATTTCAACATTGTTTTCACAAATTTGAGTTTGTGTTGTATCTTCATCTTTAACTTTAATTTCAGTTTTTTCTTCTGACATTTCAGGAACATTAGTACGCATCATTCCATTACTCATCATCATTTTTAACTCCTTTAATTTCTTCAAGTAATTTAATTATTTTTTCAAAATATATTTTATCTTGCTTATTTAATTCTGCCATAATTGAATTATTATCAATTTGTTGAATATTTAAATATGAGTTATAAAATCCTAATGCAATAGAAATAAAATTTAATGCATCAAGCATATTGTCATTTTTAACAACTTCATTATGTATTTCATCAATTTTTTGTTCCGTTGTTAGCGGTAGATTCAACATCATCATTTCCCTTTATAAAAATATCTTTTAATGATATAAGTTCTTTTAATTGAGTAGATTTTAAAACATTAGATTGAACGTGTTTATATGCTTTATTAACTAATGAATTAATAGTTTTTTTACCAGTATCTGTAAATAAAATCCATCCAATAAACATATCTCCAATAAATCTAAGCATTTTTATCCCTTTCAATTAAAAGATTATCAATTCTTAATTTTATATTTGCTAATGCTGTTTGTATTTGACTTAAATCAATATTCATTTCATTTTTATCTTCTTCATTATTTTCTAACATTTTTGTTAATATATCTAACTTTGATGAAATTTCATCAACATTTGAAAATAATTCAATACTATCTTCTAATGATTTCGGATAAACAGAATTTTGAATATGAATTAATGATTGTACAATTTTTTGTTGATTACTTGATAATTCATTTATCATATCTAATAAATTTATTGTATTTGTGTAAACAATTTGTAATAAACAACCATTATATTTTGGACAAGTAATACAATTTTTAACATTAAATTTACAACTCATTTTTAATCCTTTTAGATGCCTTTACTCAATAAATGAATAAAGGCATACAACAACTTAATTCCTTTAAATTAATATTTTAAACAAGGTGATAAAACAGTCATATGAAGTGGGTCTGTTCCATAAACCATTGTTAATCTTCTACGGCATTTTAAACTATTTGCTCTCACATAATTACCCATTTGTAAATAAACAGGATATGGTGATGAATTAATTACTAACATTACTTGTGGATTATCACTTGCTGGAATTTCAGGTATTGATTGACAAATATCCAAAGTAAATACTTGACCGTTTGTTAAAGTAACATTTGGTAATGTAATTAATAAGTTTGATGGAGCATCTGCTGTAGCAGCATTATATGCAACAGAGGTGCTTTTAATATGTAAAATATCACAAAAACAATTCATAATAATTCTCCTTTAATTCAAGGGTGATGATGTTACTCATCACCCGATAAGTTTATTTAAATTAAGCTAAAACATTACCATTGCAACCATAAGAATATGGAGCAGGATATGTAAAGCCATTAAAACCTAAACCATTTACAACAGCAGCATTTGGACAAACAGCACTTGTTGCATAGACTTCTGGTTGTTTAGCCATTTTGCAAGAGATAGAAGCTAATTGAGCTTCAATTGCACCGAATTTAGCATCAGAATATAATTTGTTTTGTAACATCATATTTTCTCTTTGTGATTCAGCTAATTTATCTCTTAAATCTTGGTAAGCATAGAAATCAATTTTAGCATTTGTTGTTGCACTTGTAGCTTCTACAACACTACGAGTTTGTTGAGCTTGGTCAATAATTCTAAAGTTTGTATCAGCAGCAGTAATTAAGCTACGTCTTTCAACTTCACAGTTTGAAGCACCACAGCTTAATGAAGCATCACGACCTTGGATTTGACCTAATACATCACCAGCTAAAAAACTTCCTGCTCTGTTTCCATAACCAAAGCCAAAGCCATTACCACCAACAAAGAACCATAAAATTAAGATTAAGAAGATTACCCAACCCCAACTAAATGTTGTATCATTTGACATAATTTCATTCATAATAATTCTCCTTTAATAATATTTGAATAATATACATAATAATAATTGAGTCCTATTTGAAAGAATTTAGACCTTTTCTAAATCTTTCTAAATCATCATTCTGACTCATTGGGAGTGATGATTGTTGAGATTCATTAGGCAATGTCATAGGATTATTAGTTTGATTATTTAACATTTGTTCTAATGAATCTATTTTTTGTAAAGCAACTTTTTTATCAATTCCAATCATAGGTAATAAAAAACTATACATTGGATTATTTAAGTATCCTTTAATTTTTTCTAAAAATCCTTGGTCAATATTAGCTTTTGATAATGCATCAGTCGGATTGTTTACTGAATTTAGAAGTGTTCTTGCTTTTTCTATTGACTGGGTTAAGTTTGTCTGCTGATTTGGATTCAGATTGAATTTCTGTGTTAACATATTCGCTATTTGATTCACGTTCATCATTTTCACCTTTCATAATTATTTCTTCATTATTTTTTGATTGTAAACTATCTAACTTTTCTTGCATAACTTGCATTTGTGCAAACATAGCTTGCATCATTTGTTGTTGTTCTTTTGCAATATCTTCAGGAGTTTTTTCTTTTTCAATAATACCAAGTTCAATTAATTTATTATAATATGTGTTTAATAAATCTAATGTATCTTGATATTTTTTCATTGTTACACCAACGACTTGTTTATTCCCATAAAAATCGGTAGAAATAATATTATCGCCATCAATTGAGCCACCAAAAAATGTATTATAAAATGATAATTTTTCATAAGATGTATTCATTTTTAACCTTTCAAAATATTGTGATGCTCTCTTTTTACAAAAATATTTATTGTCTAATATTTTATCATTTATATAACTTTAATTAATTAACTTATTGATTTTACTACATAATTTTTTTATAAAATTTTTTATATATTGGAAACTAATTATTAAGTCTTATATGTTATACTTCCAAAAGCATTATTATTAACTTCTAAATTATTGTGTTAATTTCATAACAGAAAAGAGGTTAAAAATGAAAATACTTATAATAGATGATGAAGAACTGTATATTACAGGATTAAAAGAATTATTAACACATATTGATGAAAATTGTGAAATTAATGCTTGCTGTGATTATAATAATATCAAAAATAATATTCTATCTAACCAATATGATTTGATTTTTATTACAAAAACTCCAAAAATTGATATTTTAACTATTTTATCATTTTTTCAAAAACAAAATTTAAATGGTAAATTAATTATTTTAACATCAGAATATATTTCAACTGATATAGTTAATTATATGAGATATAATGTTGCTGGATATATTTTTAAAAAGTATTCCAATGATAAAATTTTTAACATTATTAATTTGATTTTATTAAATGAAACATACTTTCCAAATAATTTAGTAATTAATTCATTTAAGAAAATTGTAACAAATAAGCAGATTGATGTTATTAAATTAATCAATAAAGGTTTATCTAATAAACAGATAGCATATGAATTGAATATTTCAGAATCTACTGTTAAAGTTCATATAACAAATATTTTAAAAAGAATGAAATGTTATAATAGAGTTCAATTACTAAATAAAGCCAAAGAATTAGGGATTGATTTAACTTAAATAAAAAGAGAATAATGATTTAATTTTTCTAATGCAATCAATAGGTTTATTCAAACATTTATTAAATAAATAATCATATATGATGTTAAAGGTTTATTTAAGATGGCAAAAAATACAAAACAAATTGCATTAATACAACATAGACGTGGTAATCAAAGTGAATTAACAGATTTACACGAAGGTGAATTTGGTTTAGCAACTGATACTAATAGTTTGTTTATTGGTAATCCAAATAATCCAAAATTAAAAGAAAGAATTCAATCTAATACATTTCCATATGGTAATATTCAGGTTTTAACTGAATTTAGTGATAATTTGGATATGATTAAATATGTTTATTCAAATGGTAATGGTAGTAAATTACCTATAATTGTAACAGGTTCCAAATTGTATCCATCTATTCCAGCTGGAACAACAATTGTTATAAATGGTCAAACAATTACATTTGATAAAGAAACAGATGCTCAAGGATTTTGTGATAAAATAAATTCTTTAAATTTAGGTGTTAAAGCACAAGTTGTTGAAGGTGGAAAAATTCAAATTATTAGCAATGGAGAAACACTTGTTTTAGAAAATGGTGAAGGTCAAGAACAAGGTGGAATTCTTGATATTATTGGTATTACAACTGAACCAAGTTATACAGAAAATGCTACACCACCTTCTGATAGAACAATTCAAGAAGTTTTAGATGATTATTGTTCAGTTAAAAATTTTGGTGTATTGGGCGATGGAACAACTGATGATTCAGATGCTTTTTATAATGCTATATTAACTGTTTATTGTGCAGATAATAAACCTGATTGCTTCAAAACAATGTTAGTTCCTGCTGGTGAATATATTATTAATTCTAAACCATTAGCATTACCAACTGGTATTCATTTAAAAGGTGAAGGAATTGATAGAACTATTATTAAAACAAATAGTTATGAAAATGGTTTGAATGTTTTATTAACAACATTAGATAGTAATTATGTTTTAAGTGATTTATCATCAACAAACAAATATGGTGTTAATGGAGAAATTGCACACAATATTATTGTTGAAGATATGACTTTTGATGTGTCTGAAAGTACATTAGAAACTGTTTTATTGTTAGGTTCAACATATGATGTTTGGTTTAGAAATGTTAAATTCATTGGTTATTCTGATATACAAAATGGTAATGGTTCAACATTAGTTAATATTTTTAAATCACAAGGTTTACAAGATTCTTCTTATGTACATTTCTTTAATTGCATTTTTGAAAATGCTAGAAATGGTGTAAATATTTCAAATAATTTAAGTTGGTTTTTATTTAATAATTGCTTATTTAAAGATATTACAAATCAAGCAATTAATATAACTTCTTATAATGAAAATAATAAAACTTCAAATGGTTCATTTATTGGAAATAGATTTAGTAATTGTTCATTAGGAAAATCTATTATTACTTTAAGCGAAAGAACTGAATATTTAACATTTATTAATTCTTTATTTGATAAAAACGTTACAGAAAGTAATACAATTGCTACTCGTTTTACAAATAATTCAACATTAAATAATATTGACACATTAGACCCTGAAATGAGTTCCAAAAGAATCTATCAATTTGATTTTTATCAACCAAAATGGGGATTTTTAGATTATTTAGCTACTCCAAATGGGGATGATTTAGTTAAAGGATTATATAATACTGAAATTATTGATGGAAAAGAAGTTGTTCGTCCATTAACTAATGGTATTACAATTGAACAAGGAGATGCTTCTAATAATAATAAAGTTACAATAAGTGGTACAAATTTAACAGGAGATGTTGAATTAGGTTCTGGTTTTTATGGACATTTAGAACTTGGTGGAAATAATGCATCTTATTCAACTTGGGAAGTTGGTGTAACATATAATGTTAATGATTATGTTCAAATACCTTTTGAAATTGGTTATAATATTTATATTTGTTTAAAAGAACACACTTCATCAACTGATATTACCACAAATAATGCTGAATATTGGCAATTAGTAAATTATTATACTCCATCTGTTTTATTAAATAAAGCTCTGGACTTAAATGGTAATGTTATTCGTAGCTATGAAAGTGGTCAAAAAATCATATTTCAAACAACTCGTGATAATTATTTAGTTATTGATGATTCTACACACACTAATTTATCATATGCCGAAAGAATTGCTTCAGATAATGATGCTATTCCAAACGTTGAATATGTTAATAAATTAGCATCAACAAAAAATCGTGTTGGTATTGATTATCAAGCTATTCAAACAAATATGAAAACAAGAATCCCTATTATCTTTTTTGATAAAGGAATTTATGGAGATTTCATAAATTTAAAACAATTATCATTTAATATTAGACGACCATTTTATTCAATAGTTAATAAAATTAATGAAAATACTTTAACTTGGGAACCAAATTTATATTATGCAGTTGGTGATATTATAAAACACGATGAAGAATATGATGGAGTAACATCAACATATTATTATATGTGTAGTCAAGCACATACTTCATCAACATCATTTGATGAAGATGCAGGACGTACTGGTAAAATTTCTATGTGGGAAGATGTTTATAAACAAGGTAAAGATTCAGATACTGGTTTAACGGTTGATTTAAAAGATATTAAATATATTTCTATTGTAGCAAGTAATAATGAAGATTCAGCTCGCCTATTATTTAATAGAAATATATTAGACGTTACTAAACGTGATATTAATTCAAGTTATTATCAAAATTGGGTAACAGCAACTCAATATCAAGTTGATGATAAAGTTGCTTATCAAGATAGATATTATCAATGTAAACAAGCACATACTTCAAATGATGCTCACGAATTATTTAATCCTTCATATTGGATGGTAATTCCTGAAACAGGTTTTGAATATGTATTTAATTTTGAAAGAGATTTACAGAAAGTTGACCCAACAACTTTTGAAATTATTGATGATGATTCTGATTATACATTAGAATATAATTTTTCAGATTATACATTATATTTGGAATTGTTAGATGAAAATATGCAGTTAATTACAAAATTTATTTCTGTTGGAAATGACGCAGGTTCTTTACCTGTTATTCAAGTTTCAACAGCAGGAATAATTTTGATAACTATTGATTATTTACGTGGAAAAAATAATATTATTATTGAATAATTAAGGATTTTTATGAAAATAAGTACATTATTACAAGAAAAATTAGTTAATTCATCTTGGTTACAAGATGTATCTTATTATGGACGTAGAAATCGTTATTTTCCTGGTGAAGAAATAATTACCTTCAAAGTTAAAAAAAATCCAAAAACATATATCGTTAGAGGTTTAACAAGACACGATTATCTTGAATGGATTAAATCACCATCAAAAGGAAAATTTTATCACGCTATTAAACATAAATTTAATCGTGATTGGTATCTTAAAAATCCATTTAGAATTATTTCATATGCAAAAGTTAAGCCAACAAAATAAAAAATTAATATATTTTATAAAAATCCAAGAAAAATTCTTGGATTTTTTATTTTTTTCTATTGACAAATAATTCTTCTATGTTATATTAACTTTATCAATAACAAATAATGAAAGATTATAACAATGAAAAAAGTATCTTTAAAAAAAGCAATTGAGATTCTTGGTGGAACAGATATTGAATTGCACGCCAATTATTACTATTGTTCTGGTTTTTTTAATTGGAATGGACAATTGTATTATATTTCTACTGCTGATGTTAGAAGTTGTCCATTAAATCATTCAATGTTTATTATGTATCGGACTGCTGAACATCGTAAAGATTATACTGGTGGTACAAATCAATGGAATTTTAATAATCTTTTAAAAGAAAAAGGTTATGAAGTTGGTTCTTGTCGTTATAAAACAAATTAAGGAGTTTTTATGAGATACTTTATAAAAATTGATAGTGTTTCTGCTGGTGAAAGTGGTTTAATAACAGAAGGAAAAAAACAACTTTTAATTCTTGATGTAAGTTATCACGATAAATGTGATTTAACTTATTCGGAATATTTAAATCCTGAAACAGGTGAAGTTGAAGTTGAAACATTTAATAAAGTTTTAAAAAATGCTTCAAAATATAATAAAACTCTTAGAGAGGAGATAAACTGATGAAATATGTTATTGAAATGATTATGAGAGATGATGTTGGTAATATAAATACTGAAGTTTTATCTTGTGATTCAGTAGAGGAATTTCAAACAGCAAAGAAAATGTTTGAAAACAAAGAATTAACTTTAAAATTATATGAATGTAAAGAAATAAACGGAGAAGTTTAATTGAGAAATAAGAAAAAAGTTAATTTTGTTTGTGATAGGTATATTAATAAATTAACAAATACAATGTTTCCATATAATATACCTTGTTTATCTTTAAGAATATGGAAAAATACTTGTTTATATATTAGACTAAATTACTTTTCTGTAGAACAAATGGCACATATTAAAAATATGATAAAACCATATAAAGGTAAAATTTGGAATTATGATTTATATAACAGTTTTTTAACTGAATTAGAAAATTACATATTTGAAAATACAATTTGTAAAAGAATTGATTTTGCAATGTTTAAAAGAGAAAAAAGAAGAAAAAAACGGATTTGTTTTTGTAGTAAATTTAAAGGATATTAAAATGATAAATGATAATTTGGGAGACCGTATGAAAACTTATGAAGCATTAACAACATCAACAATGTTAATGCCAAGATTACCTGTATATGTTAGATTAGATGGTCGTGCTTTTCATACTTTTTGTCGTGGATTAGATAAACCATTTGATATGGAATTTGTTGCAGTTATGAGAGAGGTTTGTCAAGATTTAGTAAAACAGACAAATGCAAAACTTGGATATGTTCAGTCAGATGAAATTTCATTAGCTTGGGAAGATATGAGTAAAGCACCGTTTGATGGAAGATTATTTAAATTAACATCTGTTCTTGCATCAATGGCAACTGTATCTTTTGTTTTAAATTGTATGAAATATCCGAAATTAAAAGAAAAAGTTGAAAATCTTAAACCAAATTTTGATTGTCGTGTCTTTCAATTACCAAATATGATAGAATTAGCTAATGCTTTTGTATGGCGAGAAAATGATGCTGCACGAAATGCTGTTAGTATGGTTGCACAAGCAAATTTTAGTCATAAAGAATTACAAGGTAAATCAACAGCAGAAATGAATGAAATGCTATTTCAAGAAAAAGGTATTAATTTTAATGATATTAAACCATTTCTTAAAAGAGGGTCTTATTTCAAAAGAGTTAATGTAATGAAAGTTCTTGATGAAGAAACATTATCTAAAATACCTACTGATAAAAGACCTGAAAATAATATGGTAATGCGTAGTGAAGTTCAAGAATTACAATTACCAATTATGAAAAAAGTTGAAAATAAGGTTGAAACTTATTTTTATGATGCTGAACCAATTATGTATGGTGATGAATAAAATGATATTTTTTACAAGTGATTTACATTTAGACCATACAAATAGTATACGACATTCAAATAGACCATTTGCATCTGTTCAGCAAATGAATGAAGAAATTATTAAGCGTTGGAATAAAAAAGTTGGTGTAAATGATATTATATATGTTTTAGGAGACGTTTGTTGGGGTTGGAATTCTGATAAAATCCAACAAACATTTTCTAAAATGAATGGTATTAAATATTTAATAATTGGTAATCACGATAAACTTATACCACATCAATTATCAAATGTATGGGCAGAAATTGTTCCATATAAACGAATTATTATTGATGACAATAGAATTATATTATCTCATTATCCAATAGCAGAATGGGATTGTGCTTGGCACGGGTCAATTCATTTGTATGGTCATACTCACGGAAAATTTAATTTAGCTGATTTTACGAAATTAATGCCACATCAAAATATCAATTGTATGGATATTGGGGTTGATACACATAATTATGAACCTTGGTCGTGGGAAGAAATAAAAGAAAAATTAAATATAAAATAAATTAAAAAAAGTTCTTGACAAGTTATTTTTGTATGTTATAGTACCAATATCAAATGATGATATTTTTAATGAAAGGAAATTAAAATGGTTGAAGTTAAAGTTGGAGATACATTTTCAAGTCATCACGATTGGTCTGATAGAGTAATAAGCACCAGAACAGTCACTAAAGTAACTGAAAAAAGTATATGGATGCAAGACGTTTCTGGTAATACATACCGAGTAAAAAATACTGGTAAAGATGGTTATTATATGCCATCTCTAAAAGGATTTGATTTAAAGAGATATTTTACACTTGACAAAAAAGAAGGAAATTAAAAATGGGTAAAGAATATAAGTATATTCCGTTATTAGAAAAAGGATATGATGAATATTCTTTATCAATGAAAGACCATAAAAAATTATTTCCTTTAAGGAAATTTAGATATGGTATGATAAAATACCGTTATTATGTAAAAGATGAACATTTAGAAATTGAGCATTGGTATACACCATTATTACTATTATGGGTGACTTTGATGTTTATTCCATCTGTTATAATGGTAGGTTTTCCTGAAACATTGAATCAGATTAAAGATGTATTTAAAAGTATTTTTAAATCACCATTTACATCTGATTATGTGGCACGAAAATTTTATAATGGTAAATTGAATTCAACTTATGAAGAATTTATGAAATACGCAACTTTGAAAAAGAAAGGTAAAGAAAATGTTTGATTGGTTTTTGAGAAAAAAAATTGAAGAAGGTTGGGAAAATGATGACACATTTACTAAACGTGATTTTAAAATTAGTGTAATTGCTGTTCTTGCATTACTTTGCCTTATTGGTTTTGGAAATTTTATGGTTGATAAAGTATCTTGTGCTTATACTGGTTACACATATGAAAAAAACACAAAACGTCCAATTTTTTCTGAATGTTTAATTCAAATGAAAGATGGTTCATATGTTCCATTAGAAAGATATATTAATCGTGTATTAACTTTCAATGATTTAGGAGAATAATTAATGGCTTGGATAATTAAAGATTGTGAAGCAAAAACTCCTTCATATGAAGTGATTTGGAATGAAAATATTCACAAATTTTATTCTAAAATTGGGTGGAGATATGAAGTTTATAAAGCAGATATTGTTCATATTCCAACAGATAATGAATCACCTATCTTCTATTTTAAAGGAAAAAAATGTGAATTAATTAATGGTTATTATTTTGCTCGTTCTATTCTTGAAAATGTAGTTGAAATTAAAATTGATGAAACTGAATTAAATTCAAATCCAAAACTTAAAAAAATGCTTGACATAATTGAAAACTACAAATATAAAGATGAAGTAGTTTCTATAGTTAAGGAAACTAAAAAAGGAAAACTATTTAAAAAAAATGAAACCATTTATAATATTAAATTTAAAGGATTTATTGTTCAGAAAACAGATGAAGTTATTACTGAAACAGCAACTTCATTTGTCGTAACAGAAAAGGATAAAAGAAAATGAATAAAATGATGATTGTTTTATTTGCTATTTTAACTCCAATATTAATTGTAGTTTCTTGTATTGCTTCAACATTTTTTGGTGGAGTTGCAGGTTGGATTGTTGGACTTGCATTTGAAGATACAATTCTTGGAATTTTAGCCCAATTAGGTATTACAAATGTTACTATGTTTCAAGTGGGAGCATTTTTAGGATTTGTAACAGGTTTTTTAAAAGAAAATATTAAAATATCAAAATAAGAGAGGAATAAAATGACTGAAGAAGTAAAAGAAAAATTATTGAGTGAAATTGGTAAAAGCAATGCTAATTGGAAAAAACCAGAGAAAATGCTTGTTTTTAAAAGAAAAAATATTGCATATTCTGCATATTATAATGAAAAAACAGGTAAATTTGGTCCGTTATTAGAAGCAACAATTTATGATGGAAAAACCTTACCAGAAATTTGTAATGAATATGCTGAACTGATTGATTATCGTGAAGTTATTAAGGTTAAATAATATGACACAAATCAAGATTTTTGAAGGTAATGTTTGTTGGATATATGATAATGGTTGGTATCATTTTTATTGTTATAAACCGAATGATGCGATATTGATTTCTGATGAAATTGTATTAAAAAACGCATTAATTCAAACTACTGTATTACCAAATGCTATTACTGTTAAAGGATTAGAAACATATAAAAACGGTGTAAAAAAAGGTGAACCAACAGTTAGAGAAATGATTATAAATGGTAATTTTGTAATTCATTTTGAATGAAAAAATAATAATTTAATTTTTTAAATTATAATCTGTGAGTGACAGATTTAATCCTAAATATTTAGGAATCACTCATTATTTTTTATAGGTATATATTATGAATAATATAGAAATTAGTAAGTATTTGAGTTATATTCTACGCCATAAACCAGAAATTATTAAATTGAAATTAGATAAAGAAGGATGGGGAGATATACAATATATTATTGATAATTCTGAAATGAAATTATCTTATGATAAAATTAAAGAAATTGTTGATACAAATGATAAGAAACGATTTTCTATATCAGAAGATGGTACAAAAATTAGAGCTAATCAAGGTCATACAACAAAAGATGTAGATATACATTTTAAGAAATCTATCCCACCAATTATTTTATATCACGGAACACAAGAAAGTAATATTCCTTCAATTATGAAAAAAGGATTATTACCTATGAAAAGGCAATATGTTCATTTATCAAATGATATTGAAACAGCTAAAAAAGTTGGTGATAGAAGAAAAGGTAAAACAATTATTTTATCTATTGATGCTAAACAAATGTTAGCTGATGGTATTGAATTTTATATTTCTGATAATAACGTTTGGCTTGTTAAAGAAATTAATAAAAAATATATTGATATTATTAAATAAAAATATTATTATAATAAATAACTTAAAAATTATTATATGGGTTCAAATCAATAAATACATATATAAAGGTTTTAAATGTATATATGTAAAAATTGTGGTAAAGAATTTTTAGAAAAATATAGTAAATGGTCAAATGGAGATTTTTGTTGTAAAGAATGTGCTAGAAGTTATTCAACAAAAAATAAAAGACAAGAAATTAATGAAAAAGTTTCTAAAACATTGAAAAAATTTTATGAAAATCATTGTTTGCCAAATGGTTTTACTGGTTATCATAAAACAGGAAAAAATATTCATATAAAAGAACAATGGATATGTCCTCAATGTGGTAAAATTTTATATTTGAATCCAAGTGATTGTAAGAAAAGAAAGTTTTGTTCAGGAACTTGTAGAAATAATTATAATAATCAATTTATAAATGGTTCTCGTTCAAAAGCAGAAATATTACTATATGAAAGATTGGTGAAAGAATATCCAACTTGGACTATTATACAAAATGATAGAAAAATATTAGATGGGTTAGAACTTGATATTTTTATACCAGAAATAAATTTTGCAATTGAATGGAATGGTATATATCATTATAAAAATATTCGAAAAAATTTATTAGAACAGGTTCAACAAAAAGATAAAAAGAAAGTTAATCTTTGTAATGAGAAAAAAATTGATTTGTATATTGTAAAAGATTTAACAAGTCATAAAAAATATATTGATAATGAAATAGAAAATATTATAAAATATATAAATAAAAGATATATAGGAGTATAGCCAAGTGGTCGACGGCAACGGACTCCAAATCCGTCAAGCGTGCGCTTCTCGTGGGTTCGAATCCTACTGCTCCTGCCAATATTTGCGACTTTCGTATAATGGTTAATACAAGACCTTGCCAAGGTTTAGATGTGAGTTCGATTCTCGCAAGTCGCTCCATTAATGCGGTAATGGTATAATGGCTATTACGTCAGCCTTCCAAGCTGAATATGTGAGTTCGATTCTCACTTACCGTACCATTTTATAAGTCTGGTGGTAGAATGGCTATACAGCGGTCTGCAAAACCGTATATCTGAAAAGATGATGCGAGTTCGAATCTCGTCCAGACTTCCAAAATTTTTATGTGGGAGTTATTGATATTAAATGAATATCATAGATAAATTAATATATTTTTATTCAACTGATAAAATTCAAGAATTTAATCAAACATTAAATAAAGAAAATAATAAAGAAATTATTATACAATTAATAAAGCAATTTATTAATGATAAAAATTCATTTACTGCTCGTGAAAGAACTATTTTATATGAATGTAATTATCAACCATTATTATCTAAATTAGGATATGATGGACAAAATGAAGAAGGATTTTGTGAAGTTAAATTAAGTAATTGTGATACTTCCAAGCAAAAACCTGAAAAATTAAATGGGTCTGGTTCTTATAGTGATTATACTTGGGATAGATACCATAAGCATTTAAAAGAAAATCCAACATTATTAATAGGTGGTTTTATAGATGGAAAATTAATTTATATTTTTAAAATAAAGTATGATTCTCCAAAATTAAAAACACATTTTTATAATAAGTTATATAATTATTTTGGTGATTCACATTTACCAAGAAAGCCAAATCATTATTTACGAAGTTTACAATTTAATTATAAATCTTATATTGATGATGCAGAATTAATTTATATTGCATCAAAAACTAAATTAGAATATTATAAATCTTATATTGTTAAAGATTTATATGAAAGGCTTTTAAGTGAATGTAAATAAAATATATTTTGGTGATACATTAGAAACATTAAAACAATTTGATTCTAATAGTGTAGATATGGGTATAACTTCTCCGCCTTATAATAAGTTTGGGAAAAAAAATAAAGGTTGGTTAGTTAAAGATGTTCAATACAATTCTTATAATGATTCAATGCCTGAAAATAATTATCAAGAATTACAAATTAAAGTATTAAATGAATTATATAGAATAATAAAACCTGGCGGTTCATTTTTTTATAATCATAAATTAAGATGGGATAAAGGGTATATGATTCATCCAATGGATTGGTTAAGAAAAACTGATTGGACAATACGACAAGAAATTATTTGGAATAGAAAAATAGCATCTAATATTAGAGGTTATAGATTTTGGCAAATAGAAGAACGAATTTATTGGCTATATAAACCAATTAATAATAATTTAATTGGTTCAGAAATGAAATCAAAACATTCATTACTAACATCAGTATGGGAAATATCACCAGAAAAAAAGTCAAATCATCCTGCACCTTTTCCATTACAAATTCCATTAAGATGCATATATTCTATACTGGATAATGAAACAAATAAATTAATTATTGACCCATATATAGGTTCAGGAACAACAGCGATAGCTTGTAAATTTCTTAATCATAATTATATTGGTATTGATAATTCACAAGAATATATTGATATGGCAAATGAAAGAATTAATAATTATGAACAAGAAAAAGAAATTTATGAAAATGAAATTTCTAAACATTTTGTTAAAGAAACGTTTGCAGAAAGAAAAGCAAAAGGTTTATGGAATAAAAAAACGGAAGAAAAAATTGTTGACAAATAATTAAATATAGTGTAATCTCCATATATAATTTATGGAGATTTTTAATGAATAATTATAGTAACATCTATCCATATAAACCTTGTCCTAAATGTGGGTCAACAAATTTAGGTTTTGGGTCAGGTATTGATTTAATTGTAGCTTTATGTTATCAGCAACCTGAAAAAGCATTAGCTTATACATATACTATTTGTAATGATTGTAATTTTAAAATATATACAAATCAATTAAATAAATCAGATACTGAATATTATAATCGTAATATTCAAGAATGGAATCAAGTAAAAGAGGAGAAAAAATCAATGTTTAATAAATTTTTAAATTTATTTACAAAGACTGTTTATGAAAAAGATAATTTAAATAAAAAAGGAAGATGTTTTTTATGTCCGAATGAAGATGATGAACCTTTATTTGATTTATTTGGAATAGAGGTTTGTGAAGGATGTTATCACGATTTACTTAATCATATGAGTTATAAAAATTTTAACGATTTAATGGATTGTGATAAACAACAATTAATGAAATTTTTAAATAAATTAGTAAGTAAAAAAAATAATAAAAAAAGTATTGACAATTAAAAAATATAATGTTATATATATGAACGTAGAGGTAATCACAGTAATTAGTTACAGAAATAAAACTACCATTTATTATCCAAGGATTAATTACTCTTGCAAATAATATGTCCGTTAATTGAGGTAGCAGTTAAATAAGGATGATAATTTAAATATACAAGCAAAAATGTTTTTGCAGAGCAGAAGTGATTTATAATATATTGATAATAATATTTAAATATAATATAAATAAAATTATTAAGGGCGTATGGCGGAATTGGTAGACGCAACAGACTTAAAATCTGTCGGGGGTATCCTCATCCGAGTTCGACTCTCGGTATGCCCACCATTTTATCTTTGATTTAATTTCCCCAATATACTTGCAAAAATAGAAGTAAAAAATACTATTTTTTATTTTGATTAATTTTTTCCTATTTATTATACTAAATAAACTAATTGAGCAAAGTTAGATTTAAAATTTAACTTTTACGAGTAAAAAGTTTAACTTTGCTTATTAACTTTTTAAGGAGAGATAAAAAATGTTTAGTTTATTTAAAGTATATAAAAATATGTATAAAAATGATGATAAAATATGGAAGAAATATAAGAATGAATTTCTTCAACTTATTGCAAAAATTTTATATAATTCAGGAGTATCACCGCAGTCTATTAAAGAGAATATAGAATATGAACAAATTGTAAATTCAGGTATTTCAAATGATATTATAACAAATTATATTAATAATGATGTTATGGATGCGTTAGAAAAATATTATCAAAATTCTAATTTTAAAAATCCAATTAATAAAATTTCAAAAAATAATAAAAAATTAGATATTTTCTTTTCAAAAGTTAAAGATTTTACAAAAAAAATTTTAAAAAAATTAAAAAGAAAGGAAAAACCCATAACATTTGCTGATGCTTTTAAAAATATGGTGGAGAAATTAATCCTACAAAGCAAGCAGAATTAAATAAACAATTTCGTACAATTGATTTAAATTCTGAATATTTAAAAAAAATAACTTTAACAGGTACACCATTAATGTATCATTCTAAATATAATCATAATGATGATGATAAACAATTTTTAGAAAATTCAATTTTATCCATTGAGGATTTTAATAATAATGATTTTTATGATAAAGAAAATAAATTTGAATTAAATAAAGCTAGACTTGAAATGAATAAATGGGGAAATAAAAAAATTAAAAAAGCAATGAAAGAATTTTTAAAAAATTCTGATGAAACAACAACTGAATGGAATTTCAATTTAGATGAAGATATTGCAACTCACTCTCAACATATTGTTAATAAATTTTGTCAATATCTTCCTAATAATTTAACTGCAAGAATTAAAAATATTAATATAAATAGCTTGGACAGACTTGTTATAATTAATATGGAATTTGCATTTAAAGATGAAAGTGATATATATGTTTTTTCAAGTTGGGAAAATCTCACACCATATGAATCATTACTTATTAGATAATATATTTAATGCCTTTGTTAAATTAACTTGACAAAGGCATTTTTGTATGTTAAAAATTATAAGAATATATGAGTGTAAGGAAAAAATATGAATAAAAAAATTATTGGTATTTGTGGTTTAGCGGGAGCTGGCAAAGATACAGTTGGTGATATTTTAGTTAACAATTTACCTAATTGGGAAAAAATGTCATTTGCGAGTCATTTAAAAGATGTAGCATCACTATTATTTGGTTTTGATAGGAAAATGCTTGCTGGTGAAACACCTGAAGATAGAGCTATTAGAGAACAACCAGATAAATTTTGGTCAGAAAAAATGGGTAAAGATTTTACACCAAGATATGCTTTACAATTTTTAGGAACTAATCTTTTAAGAAATCAATTACATCAAAATATTTGGGTTGATTGTCTTGAAAGAAAGATTTTGGAAAGTGATAAAAATATTGTTATTACTGATGTTCGTTTTCCAAATGAAATTGAAATGATTAAAAGAATTGGTGGTGAAATTTGGCGAGTTGAGCGTGGGAAATTACCAAAATGGTTTAGAAAAGTTGAAGAACATAGAAAAATTTGGAATAATTTTCCAGAAAATGCGAACTTTATTGGAACTTATAAGAATTTTAAAGAAATTCCATCTTCTATTAAATTAAAAAAATATAATACTTGCTCAATTATTAGTACCAAATCAGATTATATGTATAACGGTGAACATTGGTTATGTTCTTTTGATGGTAATACTAACACAGCACACTGGATTATAGAAGATGAAATTTCAGAAATTAAAAATGTCCACGAATCTGAATGGAGATGGGTTGGCATTGATAATCCAACGCATATTTTTGAAAATAATGGCACAATCGAAGATTTAAAAGCTAAAGTGTTAGAAATTCATTTTGATGAATATTTTAATATAAAATAATTTTATTTTTTGAGAAATTTTATGTATAATGAAGAAAATGAATATGACATAGAATTAGGAAAGTTTGATTCATTTAGTGATGAATTAGATATAGAATATATTATATGGTTTATATGCTTAATATTATTAGTATTATTAATATGGAGTTTATTATGAAAATTAGAATAATGAGTGATATACATTTTACAGATGGAATTAATGGTAATTTACCTATTAATCATTCATCTTTTTACCACTATTATAAAAGAAAACTTAAACACGAAGATGATTGTGTAACATTGATTGCAGGTGATATGGCAACAGGTTTAGATTATACTCAAGCATTTTTAGAAGGTTTTTTTCCAAATGAAAAAGTTATTTTTGTTGAAGGGAATCATTTAGTTTATCAAAAAGGAAGAAAAACTATATATGAATTACAGGATGAATTAAGACAAGAATATCCTAAAACTCATATGTATTATACATATCTGGAAAATGATTGGACATTTCTATCAAATAAAGAAGATGTTGCAGTTATTGGTTCAACATTCTTTACTAATTATGAATATACTGATTTAACACTTGAAGAATATAATAATCGGCAGAAAGCATATAATATTTGGATTAATATGTATTTAGGGGATAAAGGTAAGGAATATGTACCTGCAACCGAATTAACTCCTGAAATGATATTTAGAGAAAATATGTTAGTTGCTGAAGAATCATTAAATGATTTTAAATGGGGGTGGGAAACTCCATCAAGAAACATTACTCCAAATTTATATTTAGAATTACATAATAAAGCAAAAGAGGAAGTTAAAAGATGTTATGATGAAATTTTAGCAATTAATCCTAAATGCAAAATTATTTTATTAACACATCATTGTTTATCTCCACAATGTATTGATGACACGTACAAACATCATAAAGCAAATGCTAGTTATGTTTCTGATTTAGAAGATTGGGTTAATGAATTTGATAATATTAAATTAGTAATTTCTGGACACGTTCATTGCCGAAAAGATTTTGTGTTTGGTAATAATAAACGATATATTATTAATGCAATGGGTTATTGTGCATATGGTGAACCATTTAAAGAAAATGATGTAAAATTTAATCCAAACTTAATAATAGATACTGACGATTTATAAGGAAATTGAAAGATGAAAAGAACATTAAAAGAATATGCTGAATTATTAAATAATCATAATTATGGTGATAATTTTGATAAAGATTTACTTCAAGAAATGAAAGAAAATGGAATAGTTATTGCATATGGTTATAGCGATGATTTATTTGAATTAAATGGAGCATTACGACTTGAATATGATTGTTATTCAGATGCACATTTTATTTGGTATCCAGAAGAATCTGAATTTGTAAGTATTAAGAAAATTGATGATTTATTAGATACAATTAATTATGATTATCCTGTTTTTTATAAAACAATTAAAAATGCTTTAAAATTAAATGAAAATACATTTATTAAAATTAAACATCCTTCTGATGCTCAATTTAAATATGAAACAAATATTCCTTGTGAATGGTTTGATATTATAGAAGATGATGAATTATATTGTAAAGGGTTTGTTTTTGATGTAAAATCATTAAAAAATAATGGAGAAAATTAAATGTTAAAAAAAGAAGATTATGTTAATATTTTATTACCGAAAATGAACGAGTTTTTAGGTGATGGAATATCAGAAGAAAAAAAGATAAAAATAATTGAATTTATTTATAATATTCAAAATGAAGCTCAATTACATACAAAAGAATGGTATGAAAATTATGCAAAAGAAAATGGATACAAATTAGGTAAAATTTTTGACAAAATGTATGATGCTGTAAACAAATGTGAAGGTTATTGTCCTTGTAAATATACCATATATCAAAAAAATAAACCGAGTGAATTAGAAGATATTAGGTGTCCTTGTGTATTCATTAAAGAAGATATGGAAAAAACAGGTCATTGTCATTGTAAAATGTTTGAAAAAGGAGAAAAATAATGGTTAAAAGTTATAGAGGTAAAGAAGTTGATATAGTTTCTTTAGCTAAAAAAAATGAAAAAACTGTTGCATTAGGGAATGCTCATATGAATGGTCGTGGTGATAGGCTCGGTCGTGGTGGAAAAATTGTTGAAACCAGAGAAGAAATGCTCGAAAAATATTATAATGCTAATACGATTCAGCAAGCAACTGTTAATATGAAAGATAATATTGAAGAAAACGCAAAAATTGAAGATGAGTTAAAAGATATGACTGTTGAATCATTAATTAAAAACCAAACTATTAAAGTTGCAAAACCATCAAAAAAGAAAATTGAAGCAACAGATGAAAATGAAACTAAAGAAGAAAATTAAGGATTAAAATGATTGATTTTGGAGTAACTATACCACATTATATTGAATGTTTACCAAATTCATTATTTGTTAAAAATATAGAATATGGTGAAAGAACTTTAAAATCTGGTTTTATTGTACCAGCTGAAAAAATGGATTATGAAGGACATTTTGCTAGACCACGATGGGCAAAGGTTTTTTATAAATCTGATAATATTAATTATATTGATGTTGGAGATTGGGTTTTATTAAGACACGGACATTGGTCAACTTCAATGGCTATGACAATTAATGAAAAAGATGAAACTTTATGGTATATTTCTCCTAAATCATTAAAAGAAGGTTTAATGGCTGTTTCTAAAACAATGCCAACACAATTAAAAGAATTTGGAATTATTGATGATACGACTTTATGATATTTTAAAAGATATTTTTTCTCAACGGGAATATAAAAAAACAATGTTTGAAGACCACATTGTGTATAATATTTTTAGTGAAGAATATGCTTTTAGACATTTAAGCAGAGAAATTGATTATGATATTTTTTGCCAAGAACATCCCGATTTTTTATATTTTCAAACTCATTTTAATAAAATATCTTGGAGAAGGTATAAAAAATATTGTCAAAAAATATTAGGTTATTGTTTTCCTGTATGGTGTCATCATACTTTAATTACAGTTGCACCTTTAACAAAATTAACAGGACAAATATTTAATATAAAAGTTCAATATTCAGGAGAAAATAATGAATAATATTTGGCATACAAATAAAGAAGAACCTATAACTTATACTTACATTGTATTTAAATTTAATACACCTTTTGGTGATGATATAGACAATCAAGAACCAAAATATGATTGTTTCTATCTTAATGATAGAGGTGTTGATACAGATATAGCTTGGAATTATTTAGAACATTGTGATGAATGGTGTTATTTGGATGATTTAATTTATCAAGTATGTCATTGTAATGATATAATTGAAACTCTTATAAAAGGATTAAATTTTTATGCAACAGGAAAGCATATTTATAAAGATACTGAAACATTAAAGTATGCTATGATGAATACAAATGACCCTTCAGCACGAATTATTGAAAGAATTGCTGATAGAGGTGAGTATGCTCAACAAATTTTAAATGAGGAATTGAAAAATGTTTAAATGGTTATTAAAAATTTTTAATAAAACATACTTTGAAAAGAAAAGAAATTATCACGTAATAATTTCAAAAGAAGATGCACAAGAATTAGAATATTATTGGGAATCTTTATATGCAGTTCCTAATAAAAAATCAATGGAATTTAGAAAAAATTTATTACCATCTAAAATTCAAATAGGATATATATTTAATTCTGATTCAGGTATACCTTTTAAAATTACAAATATAATGGCAGATGGTTTAACAATTAAAGCAAAGAGATATTCAAATGAAAGTTAAAACATTATTAAAAGAAATTCAAAAAAGAATGGAAGAATATCCTGATTTTGAAGAATGGGAAGTATATACAGAACAACCAGATTTATGTGTTCCTGAGAATTTTAGAACTATTGAAGAAGAAATTCAAGTTCAAAAAGAAGATTCTGAAAAATATGGACTTCCTTTTAATCAAGAATGGATAGATTATTTAAAAGAATCAGAAGAAAAAATTAATAAATTAAAAGAATCAGGTTGGAAATTTGTTTATACATCATTAGGAGATGTTTTAAGAGATACTGATTGTTTTAAACTTCCCGATGGTAGTGAAGAAGGTTCAGTTGCGTGTTGGGAAAAAGAAAAAGTATTTGGTATATTCAATAATACATAAAGGATTAATATTATGGAAAGAATTACGGTTATTAAAGCTACCAAAAGAAAAGATTTATGGGATTTTAATAAAAATATTCCTATTAAAGATACAACTCCAATTGGTTTTACGATGACTGTTGATGGAGCAGTTCCCGAAAGTTATATTAAATGGGTTCCAAATAAAATTTTTGATAAAAGAAAATATCCAGAATTATATGCTTTATTTGGAAAAGACCATTTACCAAATGATATTGAATTAAAATGTTTTGTTCAAAAACATTGGGAAGAATGGAATACAACGAAAAAGAAATTCAATCCGTTAAAAATAATTTTCTTGACAATTTTATCATTTATTGGTATATGTTGTTTAGGAATATTTGGTTTAATATTAATGAGGTAAAATAATGACTGAAAAAATGCCAGAATTTAGTATGTTTTGTGATTTTATTTATGATAACAGACGTTTTTCAATTCCAATTTATCAAATGCAATTTGATAAAGAAGGTAATGTTGCATTTGTATTGCTAGAAAAATCAACAATTGAAGATATTTGCGAATTTAAAGATGTTAATGAAAAAAAGTTTTTAAAATTTTTAAAAGAAGTTGATTTTGATATTGATTATAGTGAATCTTATGTCAGAGGTGATGCAAAATTAATTTCAGATAGTTTTAGCATTTATAAAAATAATGAGGAAATATCAAATGAATAAAAATGTAAAAATTAAAAGTTGTTGTTTAAAAGCAGATGAATTAAATAGGAATAATAGAATATATCCATTAAAAGAAGTGGAAAAGGTATATAATAATTTAAAAAACAATGTAATTCCTATTACATTAGATTTTCCTTCTTCAGATGGTTTTATACCACCTGAAATTATTTGTGGTAAAGTATCAAAAGTTTATATGGAAAATAATAATTTATGGATTGAGGGAGAAATTTGTAGTGAAAAATTTTCTGTTGCTTCTAACATAGTTAATAATATGTTATCTAATAACATTTCTTTATATTGTTGTTCATTCGGTGTTGGAAATATTAATGAAAAAAATGAAATTTATGATTATGATATAAAAGGGGTTGCTGTATACCCAGAATGTGCTTTTGATATTAAACCTTTAGAAATTATTAATGAGGAAGAAAATGAACCAAATATTAACTGAAAAATATAGACCAAAAACTGTTTCTGATTTAGTATATATTAATGATGAATATGAAAATAAATTTAAAACGTGGATTGCTAATAAAACTATTGATTCACATTTAATTTTTTATGGTCCTCCTGGAACAGGAAAATCTTCATCGATTAATGTTTTAATTAATGAATTACAATTAACTGATTATATTCGTTATAATATGTCTGATAAGACTTCTATTGATGATATGCGTAAAGTTATTGATTATGCATCTGTTCCACCATTAGAAAAAGATACTGTAAAACTTATTATTTTAGAAGAATTTGAAAGAGCTTCTAAACAAGCTCAATCATCATTAAAATATGTATTAGAAGAATATTCTAATTGGTGTAGATTTATTTTTACAACAAATAATATTGCTCAAATTGATGTTGCTATTACATCAAGATGTCAACGTTATCATTTTAATACATTAAAATTTGAAGAATTTGTTGGACGTATTGCAAAAATTTTACAAGATGAACGTATTATTGTTAATGATATGAATGATGTCGTTAAATATGTTGAAATTTATCAGCCTGATTTAAGAGCTTGTATTAATGCAATTGACCAAAATACAATTAATAATATTTTACAACCTTTAAAAAATGATGCAGCATATGCATATGATAAATTTAGTGAAGTAATTAATAATATTAATAATGATTGCTTTACACTTAAAAAATTATTAGCTCAAAATATTGCTAATGAAGAATATGAATCATTATATCAATTTATGTATAATCATTTATCAATGATTACAACGGAAGAAAAATTATATGATGATATTTTAATTATAATTGCCAAATATTTATATCAGCATAATTTTGTAGCTTTTCCAGATATTAATTTTATATCTTGCATTATTGAAATCAAAAAAATAATAGGGAAATATCCATTTTAATTTTTCTATTGACAAATAATTTTTTTATGATATATTTTATTTAAATAATTTATTGGAGAATAAAATGAAAAAATTGTTTTGTTTAATAATTGGTTTAACAATGACTTGTGAAATAGTGAGAGAAGGTAATTTTACTTATATTCCAATACTTAGATGTGAAAATGAAGAAGTTGTTTGTTATGTAGGCGGTGGAGATACTAATCCACTATTTTGTAAATTTAAGGAACAAAATTAATGAAACCATATGGATTTTGGATTTCACCAACAAATGAAGTTTTTACAATAATGAATGATTTCGGTCATAAACAATTTATTGAAAAAGTTTTAGAAAAAACATTTAATTCTGATGAAGATGCTACACAACAAACATTAGATTTGGGTTGGATTAGAATTGTTAATGGTTCATCTTCATTAATGATTGATTATCGGTATATCCAAACAAAAGAACAATTAAAATTATTAAAAGAACTTAAAAATAAATTAGAAGAAAATGGATATTTTCATAAAGACTATATTTTATCATATGGTTATGACTATTGGGTATTTGATTCTTTTGATAAATTAATTAAACATATTAAAAATCGTTCTTGTTAATATTAATATAAATAATAATATATATTATGGAGATTTTAAAAAATGGATATTAATCAATTAAAAGATAAAACAAGAGAATATGCATTTGGATATATTTATGGTCGTAAATTATTAAATGAAAATAAATCAATCAATGTTATTGAAAATATTATTTCAGAAGCAAAAGAAAAAAATAATGAAATAGCTTCTGGTTTAGAAGATGGTGTTTATTCTGTATTAACAGAAAATGTTGAAAATTATACTAATGTTAATGAAGTTGCTGACCCAGTAATTAAAAAAATGTTGGTAGAATATGAACATCGTTCTGAAGTTAATCCTTGGATGCAATTACAATTTATTAATAGTAATTTACCTCATAATGATGAATTAGTAAAAAAAGCTGAAGAAATTTATCGTGCATTAGAAGATGGTAAAATTGATGAACCAACTGCTAAACAAAGATTAGGAAATATTGTAATGTTAGTTCAAAATAAACTTTGGGGTGATAATCCTCAACAAGAAGAACATACAGAAAATATTAATGAAGATAATTTTGATAATGAAGATTTTGAAGAATATGCAGAATGTAGTTGGTGTGGTGAAGAATATCCAATGTCTGAATTACATCGTGAAAAAGATTTAGGTTTATTATGTAATCAATGCATTCGTGCAATAGAATCAAGAGAAGGTGATTTAGATTTTATTGATGATTATGAATAAAATTGCTCCTATAGGCTAACTGGAAAAACCATAACGCTACGGACGTTAAATTAGGGGTTCGAATCCTCTTGGGAGTGCCAAAAAATCATTGACAAGTTAAAATAAATTTTTTATAATACCTCTATAAAAAATATAGAGGTATTAATTTATGACAATAACATTAAATGATATAGATGAAAAAGGATTAAAAGATAAAAAATACAATTTTAAAAAGAAAATTGGAAAAACTTTTATTAAATATCATATTTCTCACTTTTATAGTGATTATTTTAATAAAATGTATACTATTTTAACAGCAGATGCTAAATTTGGTGATAATAATTATGAATTTAAAAAAGATTTTTCACATACATTAAGTATTGATGATTTTGAAATTGAATTTGAAAAAGCAGTTAGAAAATTTGAAAAAATATTTAATGAAATTATTACAAAAATTGAAATAGATTATCAAGAGGAAGATGAAAATGAAAATTGAAGTTGGGCAAATTTATTCTGAATTAGATGATAAATTTGTTATTACTTGTATAGATACATATCAATCAAATCAAGTTGGCTATGGTACATTAGGAATTCATAAATTATATAATAATGGAAAAGTTGATTTTGAAACATATTCGTTATTAACAGAAAACGAATATTCATATATTAATTCTGATAATTTTATTATTAAATTTGATAATTGGATGGATGCTATTAATTCTTTTCATTTTCAATATAATAAAGTTAAACATTTATATGATGTTAGTTTGGAAGATTTAATATTATTAAAAGAAAATAAAATTAATACTATTACTCTTGATGAAAATAAAATAAAATTTCATATATGTTGTGATTTACCAATGACACAATTTATATTTAAGATTATATCAAATGAACCTATTAAAATATTAAAAGGTGAAATTTCAAATATTTTTAAGAAACATATTGATAAAATAGATTATAAAAATAATCAATTAGTTTTTTATTTTGAAGAAGAAACACCATTAATATTAAATATTGATTTAACAAAAAGTTATTTATATTATGAAAGAGAAGAATATGTCAAAGCTATTAATTAAAATTAAAAATCCTCTTAAAAAACGAGATATGATGGCTTTTGAATTATGGAATAATCCTTTATATAAACAAAAAGTTATTAAATCTAAAAAAATTTATAATAGAAAGAGATTAAAATCTCTTAAACAAATTATATGGGAGAAATGAATAATGAATATTTTTAAAAGAATTTATAATTCCGATAATATATTAATGTCTAAATTGCGAGCATTAAATTATAAAAGAAAATTAAAAAATATAAAGTGGAAAGCAGAAATATCTATCAATACTGATATGGATATGTGTATAACAGGATTAGATATTCTCTCTACTTGGTATAAAAAAGATGCTCAACCTTATTTAAATTGTTTGTCCAATGAAAATTTTAAAAAATATGAAGAATTTTTATCTAAATATAGTTTATATTCAAAAGAACTTATTAAACGTAAGTTTTTAAAAGGAGAAACTCCATCAGAAAAATTTAAAAATTTTAAATGGTTATTTACTCAACTAATGTTAGAAGTTTCTTTAAATACATTTAAATTACATTATGAAACTGAAGAAATTTATCAATATGAAATTACAAAATTTGATGGCAATACATTTTTTGTTGATGCAAATTCGGGAACATTTTATGATGATTGTCGTGTTATTTGGAATGATGGCAGTCGTGAATTATTTTGTAAAATAAAACCACATAAAAGAGTTGTTACAAAATATATTACTTGGGAATGGAGTAGTTTTTATAACGAAAATTATTTTCTAAATAAAATGTCTAATATTGAAAAATTAATGAAAAAATTTAATTTTATTTCTTGACAAATAAATTTTATTTGATATATTAAACCTATCAAAATAATTTGATAGGTTTTTATTTTTTTAAAAGATAAAAATATGGTAAAGAAAACAGAAACTGAAAAGAAATATTATAAATTGTTTAATCAATATGTTCCTGATATAGGTAAATGTGATACATTAGGTGGTGAAATTATTCGTGCTTTTGCCAAAATAAATTATCGTTGGTACAATGATGGTGATAAATTTTGGGAAGGTTATGGAATTGAAACGTGCGGAAGTAGTGCTTTCTTTTTAGCTGAAAATGGTTTTAAATCACACATTGAAAGTATGGTTGAAATTTATAATGATAAAGAATATGACAATAAATTAATAAACTTATTTAATCAAGTTATTAATTATGTTGAACAGCATTCAGAAGTTTTTACAATTAAAAATAATCAAGATTCTGTTTGTGGCTTTATGGATGAAGCTGATGATAAATGGGGTATTTATTATAATAATATTGATTGGGCTTAATGAAATGACTAATGTTGGAAAATATGCTATTTTTAATGAAGAAAAAGGATTTGCTGGAAAAATCATAATGAAATCAGATAAGGTATACGTTATTTCTGTACCAACAAGATTAAATGGTAAACAAACATATATTGAACCTAAAGAAAATTGTAAATTGTTAACATTGGAGAAAACAAATGAAACGTCAAAGAATTAAAGGCTTGGCTATTATTACAGATAATAAAACTCATAAAAATGTTGAAAAGATTCCATTTGATATGGTTGTTGGTGGTCGTAAAATAATTCCTGTTATTTTTAAAATGAATGGATTATATCATAAGTATAATACTGTTAATTATCAAATAACTTATCAATATGATTCTGTTGAAAATTTAAAATTTGATTTAGATTATGGTATTCGGTCAGTAGGGAAATTAATTAATGCTTAATATTAGGAGAATGAAATGGAAGAAAAAACATTAGAAGAAAAATTAAAAGAACAAAAAGAAAAAGAAAAGAGAGAATATGCTAAATGGTTAAAGAAACTTAATGGATTTTATCGTTGTAAATTTAACCCCAATGACAAATATTCTTATAGAACATACAAAGGAATTTTAGAAAAGGATTAAAAAATGAAAGTTATTAAAAAATTTCAAGAATTTGGTTTAGTGGTATTAATTGCATTTTTGATTTCTTGTGTTAGTTGGTTTTTAATTAATGATAAACCAACGGAAATTAAATCCGTAAATGGTGTTGAACAAGTATTTCCAAAAAAACTTACAAAAGATTTTGAAATTGTTGAAGCTCATTTAGATGAATATATATTAACCATTTATATTAGGGATAAAAGAACTGATGAAATTTATGAAAGTGCATTACCTTCTGAAGATTTAGAAGAATTTGTATGTAATATTAAATATTATGATGCTAATGGTTCTCATCCAACATATGATTGTGAAAATGAAGAAAAAATTGTTAATTCAATGATTATAGAATTAGGAAAACAAACTGTTGAATTAATTGAAAATTAAAATATATTGTTATTATCTCCAAATATTACCCACTAATTAAAAATATTGGTGGGTTTTTTATTTAATAAATATTAAATATAAATAAAAGGTATTACAATGATAGATATTTCAAAAGTTCAAATTAATCGTATATATGGATTACAAACATTATTAGGCGGATTTGCTCCTACATTTCGTTTTGTTCATATTAAAGAATTAGATAATACAATTAAAGGTAAATCTTATACTCAATTATTTAGAGAAGGTAAAACTAATTGTTTTGATAAAACAACAATTATTCTTGAACCTTGTAATATACCTTTAGTTTTTAATAATGAATTAGTTAATTATGAAAATTATGAAGCCAAAGAAATTAATCCCGTTTCTATTTTAGATACTGGAACATCTTTATAAGCTGGAAAAACTTATTACATTTATATTACTTCTGATAAAGAATTAATTTGTTCATTAAATTCAGATGCTCCAACAGGATATACAACATCTAATACTCAATGGTTATCTTCATTCCATACTGTATGTGCTAATGTTAGAACAATTTCTGGACATTTATTATCTGGATATAATGCTGGCGATATATTACCAAATTCAATATCTTGTATCTCATTTCGTCCACGATTTGCTGATGTTGATGGAATGGCATATATTGATGTAATTGATAAATGGTGTGATATTTATTTACAATCAGGAACTGGATTAAATACCAAATCAGTTTTTGGTGCAACAATTACTGATACTCGTTATTATCAAAATCACGTAGAAGATTTATTTTCAGTTGGTAAACATTTAGCTAATGATAATGAATTTACTGCATATGCATTTGGTTCTAATCAAGGAACTGCTATTTCTGGTGCTGCTGACCCAGTAACAACTGGTGGACACGTAGATACTGCTGGTAGAAGAATGATTTCTGTTTATGGTATAGAAGATTGTTGCGGTGCTTTATGGCAATATTTAAATTCAACTGGTGCATCTGGTGGAAATGGTTGGACTGTTATTAATACTGATATGGGTAAAGGTTCTTTTTACGGTGAAGGTTTCGTTTTGCGGGCTGGTGGTCATTGGGCTGCTTCATCTAACTACGGAGTTGGTTCGCGTGTTGGTAACAATTCCCGTGCTACTTTGGGCGACGGTGACTCGGTGCGGGGGCTTGCTGCTAATGCTAAGGGATTTGAGTAAAACTCAAATCCTTTTCTTTTTAGACCGCCTTGTGCGGTCATATAGCAAACGACAGGGCAGCCTTGCGATGCCCGTCTTTATTCAAAATAAAAATAATTTCGTTTAGTATCTTTCTTTAATGTTGCATCAAAGGGAAATATCTTTGTATTTTCTTCTTTTTCTAATTGTGAAATTTCTTCTAAATCTCTGATAATAACCGATGCTTTAGTTATAATAATTTTTTCTTCACCATTATATATTAAATGTATTTTAACAGTTTTAACTGCTTCTTTATTTTTATCATCTTCATTATTATCATTCTTTTTATAATATTCCCAACCTGTTATTGTTATTTCTTTATTAATAAAATCATTAATTTTCATTGATAACATTTTATTTGTATGTAATTTGTTTTTAAATTCTGCATATCTCATTATAATCTCCTTTAAACATTCTTCAATTTTATATTTTTTCATAAATCTATAAGAATCAGCGTGTTTACACCAACCATATGAGCTGGCAACTTGCCCATTCATTCTAAATAATTCTTTTTGAGTTAATTCATAATTTTTTAATTTATATTGAATTTTTAACATTCTCTTTTTAACTTTTTTAGCAGTTCTTTTTCTAACTAAAGTATATTGAGGAAAATGTCTATATCCAACAAAATCAACACCTTGTTTAGTTTTAAATAAATCACATTTGCTTAATTTCATATCTAATTCATTAGTAACAAATTCAATAATTTTTTCTTTGCACCAATTTAAATACTTTTTATCATTTGAAAATAAACAAAAATCATCACAATATCTTAAATAATGTTTGCATTTTAAAGTGTGCTTAACAAACATATCTAATTTAGTCATATAAATATTTCCAAAAATTTGAGAAGAATAATTACCAATTGGAATACCTTTTCCAGTATCCTTATTATGACTATCAATAATTGCGTATAAAGCATTGAGAAATCTTATACCTTTAATTTTTCTTGCTAAACACTCTTTTAATATTTTATGATTAATATTTGGATAAAATTTAGAAATATCTAATTTTAAACAATAATTATTATGTTTAACAATTTCTTTGCATTTATCTGAACATTTATGTTGACTTTTATTTTTTCTACAACAATAACTATCAAAAATAAATGTTGGCTCAAAAATTCGTTCTGTAATCATCATTGATGCCCAATGGTAAATTCTTTCTTCAATTCTTGCTACAAATATTTTACGTTCTTTAGGTTCATAAATCGTATGCTCCTTATATCCTTTAAATTGAAAAGACTCATTAATAACTTCTTGACGAATTTTTTCTAAATATTCATCTCCTTTTCTCATAATTGCTTTTACACAATATTTTTTAACTTTACCTTGTAATGCTCTTTTACGAGCAATAAACCAATTTTCTTGTGATGTAAATTCTTCCCATAAATTATTAATTCTTTTCATTTGTTTTACTCTGTTAGAAAAATAATATTTTCAAATTCTTTTACTAATATTATTTTTACAATTTTGATGTTTAGCCTGTTAAGACAAGGTTCAAAATTCAGCTAATGCTCTTAAAAAAGAGATTATATCAAGCCCTCGCACCGAGTTATTGTCGTTCAAATTAGCACGGGAATTGTTACTATTACGTGAACCAACTCCGTAGTTAGATGAATCATTCCAATTACCACCAGCTTGCAAAACGAATAAACTTTGAACCATTAAGTTTAAATATAATGCTTATTATAAAATTATTCAATAAAATTATTGACAACTTAAAATAAGTATGATATAAATATTTTTGAAGTTGATAAAAAACAATGAAATAGAATTTCAGGACGTGGGTGCGATACCCACCAGCTCCACCAATGGAGATAAACTGTTAGCTACAGGTATATAGAAAAGGTGTGCACACCGAGTTGGTGCAATTCCAATAATCTCCCACTTTTTATGGGGTTGAAATAGGGTTGACTGGGGTTAGTAAAGATTAGTTTAGACTTCTGGCGAGATACCACCAATATCGGTTCAAAATAAAATGAATGCTAACGAAAACGTTAACTATAACTATAATGTAATTGCTGCTTAATCCTAACGGATGAAGGCTTTTATGTTTAGTGGGGAAACAGTTATCCTTGCAACAGAAATGACTGCGACTGAAATAATACATAAATAAGTTAAGCTCCCATTTGGGAGCTTTGTTTTTATGTCATTATTATTTGTTTAATAACCGAAAAATGAAATAAGTTATTGAAATTACTAATAAATTGTGTGTCATCGTTATTTGTCGCTAATATTTGATAAAATAATTAACAATAGAAGCAGGTGGTTGTACTGTATTTGATTTTCCATATATTGAAGAAGAACGAGATGCATCAAAATTACAAAGATATGTATCTCTTTCTGACCTACCAGCATAGTTTATATGTTGTGCATTAGATAAATAAAATGACCCATTAGCAGTATCTATACCAGCATTATTATATGCACTAAAATTACCTGTAATATTAGGCAAACCAGCTTCAATATTTTGACCTATTGTTTGATTATCATTAATCATTTGAAGAAATTTACCTTTATAATTTGGAACGTTAAAATTATTTTCTGAACCACCAAAAGTATAACCAATTACAGCAAATAAGTCAGGATAATCAGTTGTTGAATAACTTGCTCCATTACATAATAACCATCCTTCTTTTTCTGTTCTTAATGAATAACATAAATCACCAACTTCTATATCACTTTTATTTCCACCCAATAATAAAACTTTTTGAGAAACTTCATTACTTCCGAGATATAATGCCATTATTAAATCCTTAAATTTTATCCTTTGAAGTTATTTAATAAATAACTTCAAACCTTTTTAATACTTCAAACTGTGAATAAATACTTTTATAGATTTACAAGAGGAATTATTAAATGGTTAGTATTTTAGATAATAAAACAATTGCTGAATTAGTTGTTAAAAATGGTGATGATTATCAAAAAATTAATCCAGAAACTTTAGCAACTATTGTTGAAGATGTTACTGGAACAACAACTGAAACAGAAAAAACTGTTCAAGAACACATTGATAATAAATCAATTCACTTAACAGCTGAAGATGTTGAAGATTTAACAAAAGATAATTTGAAATCTGAAGATATTGTTGCAGGTGCAAATATTACTGTAACTACTGACCCAGATACTAATAAAGTTACAATTTCAACAACTGACCATCCAGTAGAAGATTTTTTAACAAAAGAAGATATTAAAGCAACTGATGATTCTATTACAGTAACACCTAGTGAAACTGATAATACTGTTTCTCTTAAAGTTAATTTTCCTGATAGTTCAAAATATTTAGTTCAACAAAATATTAAACCAGGTAATCAAAATATTACTGTTGAATATTCTCCTGATTCAAACAATGTGTTAATTTCAGCAAGTAATAATAGTTATACAGCTGGTGATGGTATTGCAATTTCTCGTGATAATATTGTTACAAATACTAAACCTGACCAAATTATTTCATTAAATCCTGGTAAAAATATTGCTATTACTGGTGATTATCCTAATTTTACAATTATTGGTACAAATGATGTAACATTAGTTGACTGGACACCAAATACTGAATATTCACAAGGAACGGTTGTTATTTATGAAAATGCATTATTTGAATGTATTGAAGACCATACATCTGATGTTGGATTTGATGAAAGTAAATGGAAAATTTTAGCAGGTTTTTCAGCAGCAAGAGAATTTTTTTATAATGCAACTGAAGAAACAACTTCAATTACTTTAACCGATGAAATTCCTAATAAAGAAGTTGTAATTATTAATGCTGGGGGCATTTTACAACAATCTCAAAATTATACATTAGAACCTGACCATAAAACAATTACTTTTATTAAACCAATTCCAGCTGGTGTAATAATTGAAGTTTTATCTATGGGAAATATGGTATTGCATACATATGATGAAAGAGCTAATATTATACAATGGCAAGTCGGATTATCATTTGCAAAAGGAAATGTTTGTATTTATGATAATGCAATGTATATTTGTCTTGAAGATAATATTGCTTCCGAACCTTTTGATAATTCAAAATGGCAACTCTTAGCAGGTTATAATAAATTAAATTATTTCTTTGATATAGTTAATGAAACAAATACTATTACATTACCAGTTTCAGTTAATGATAAAAATTCATTAATGATTAATATTGGTAATACTTTAATTCAATCTGATAATTATAATATTGATACAACAGGAACAATTATTACATTTACTGATAATATTGAAAGCGGAGCACGAGTTGAAGTAACAATTTTTGGTAATATGACTTTAATAAATACAGAATTACCAAGACCAACATCACATTCATTAGAATATTTAAGAGTAAAACAAGATGAAAGTGGTTATGAGTTAATTACTAAAGATACTTTAAAAGAAGATTTAAATATTAAATCTTTAACAACATTTACTAATAATGCTGGTAAAATTCCACAAGTTAATGAAGATGCATCAGATTTTAATTTAGTTGATACAAAAACTTTAGCAGGTGATATTAAATTAAGAAATACACAAAATGGTTTTACTTCATCAATTACTTATGGTACAATATCTCAACCATATCCTGAATATCAAATTGAAGCTAATGATACAATTATTATTCAACCAGGTTCAATTATGGATTCAACAGGTACAGTTTTATTAGAAATTAGTTCTATTATTACTAAGAATCCTAATAAACCTTTTACATCAGGAAATAATAATGGTAGTTCATTAGAAGATGAACAAGAAACTTGGTTACAACCAGTAATGACAAGTAATACTCAACCAGTAGGTACTGTTATAACTTCATCTGCACAAACTGACCGTGAAGGTTATAGAGCAATGGATGGATTAAAACAAACAGGTAATGGTTGGTTAACTGATGTTACATCAGCAACTTGGTATTATACTGCAATATATCCATTAAGAGTTACAGCAATTGATTTTTATAATCAAGGTTCAGGTTTAGAAAATCGTTCAAAAGATATTGATATTTGGGTTCGTGAACCAAGTAATGTTGTAGCTTCATTTACTGCATTAAATGAAGATTATGGTCATTCACACGTAGAAATTCCAACTCCACAAATAGATAAAACAATTGGTATTACAATTAAAAATTCATATGGTATTGCTGTTGGTGCAAATGAAATTGATATTGTAGCAACTTTTTCAAATAGTATGAAACGTAATACTAAATTTAATGTATTTGTAATTGGTAATGATGATGGTAGTATTGTAGATATTGGTACAGATACAAAAGAAATACCTGTATTACCATCTGGTTATACAAAATATGCAAAAATTGGGTCATTTATAAGTAATAATGAATGGCATTTATATGATAATTACCCAACTCAAGATTTAAATACAATTGCTCAAAGTGGTGGCTTTGGTGGTATTTTATATTCTAATAAAATTGAAAATTGGGTAGAAGATGAAAATAAATTTGCAACAAAAATTATTGAACAATGGGGAACTTCTACACCAGTTTCAGGAGTTATTACTTTTCCAGAAGCATTTATAAATAAAACTTTATATGTAATGGCAAATGGTGTAAAAATTTTGACTTTTGATAAAACGGGTTTTACTATTGATACAAATATTACAGACCCAGTTAATTGGATAGCGAAAGGTTATTAATATGAGAATATTTTATAAAAAAGGTTTTTATTTTGAAGGAATTAATACATATATTCCTGATGGTGCTGTTGAAATTACTGAAGAACAACATAAGAAAATTTGTGAAGATATGAGTAAAGGTTATATTCTTCAAGAAACTGAAGATGGTTATCCATATACAAATATTAATTTAGATGAAGAAACAAATAAGAAAATTCAAGAAATTGAAGATTGGTTTCAATTTGCAATTACAACACCTGTTAAATATACTAATGGATTGTATTATGAACCAGAATATTCTCAACAATATTATACTTTATTACAAAAATATTTAGATGATGATATGACATTAACTATTTGGGATGTTAGTGGAACAATAGAAAATAGTAAAAAAATGACAAAAAAAGAATTAACAGATTTAACAAAATTTTTAGCAGAAATTTATGAAAAAGCATATCAACATAAACGAAATGAATTAGCAAAATTATAAGGTTTTTTATGGATAAAATAAAGATTTCAAGATTAGTTGAAAAATTACCTGCATTAGAAAATAATGTTGGAAAACTAATTGTGAACAATTCAAATGACATATCATATATAGATAAAACAAAAATATCCAATTTAATGTATATTGATAATACAGTTAATTCATTTAAAATTACTGCTATTAATGGAACAACCATTACTATAACAAATGGTTCTGTATTAAGCCAAAATAATAAAATGATTAATTTTACTGGTGGGACATTTGATGTAAGTAAAAGTATTAATGATGGTGGTACAGCTGATAAAATAACTGAACGTTTATGGAATCAACCAATATTAACAAGTAATATTAGTAATAATTGTGAAGCATCGGCAAGTGATATAACAAGTACAACATATGATGCTTGGAAAGCATTTAATGGAACAAATTCATCAGAATCAGATGCGTGGGCATCATTAAATAATACAGCTTATCCACATTGGTTACAAATTAAAATACCTTTTCCAGTTAGAGTTGAAAAATTTGTTATTCAAAATAGAAATGAAGCAACTTCTTGCGGAATTGTATTTGATATTTTAGCATCTCAAGATGGAATAAATTGGGATACATTAGTTTCAGTTAATAATAAAGATATAGTTCCTAATACAGCAGCAAATGCAATTAATGAATATCAAGCTAAAGAAACTTTAAAAGAATATTCTTATTTTAGATATAATGGATTGTTATCAAATAGAGCAGCAGGATTAATAGGAATTAGTCGTTTTATTATTGTTGCATATTATCACGATTATAGAATTCCAAGTCAATATTATAATATTTTTGCAATTGGTAATGATAACGGTGAAAGTAAAATTTTAACTTCTATTGATGAAATACCAACATTACCAGATGGATATACAGAATTTGCAAAAATAGGATTTTTTAATGTTAATAATATGAATATAACTAATTATTATTATCCAACATTAACTTTAACAGAAGCATTTTCTCACGGAAATGTTATTGCTGAATCATTAGAAACAATTGGTTATAGAATTTATTCAGATGGATGGAAAATTCAATGGGGTAATAATGCTAATCCAACATTTCCAGTAGCTTTTACAAATATTCCACAAATTGTTGAAAGAGATGCAACAAATGTAACAACAACTGGAATGACAATTACAGCAAGAAATTGGAAAGTTGAAGGATATTAATATGACTAATAAAGTAAAAATTAATAGATTTGAACGCTCAATTCCAACTAATGAAAATGGAATTTTAAAAGTTAATGAAAATGCAACCGATTTAACTTTTATTAATCCAATTAATATTTCAGAAAAATATAATTTGTCAAATTCTTCAAAAGGATTAACATTAAAAATTTCTGGAAATCAATTAATTATTAAAAAAGGTTATACATATTTAGACAAAATATGTGACTATTTTCTTCATAATAATCAAACAAAAAAGCAAGATTTTCATTTAAAATATCCATTATGGGATATTACATCTACATATCAATTTCAACCAATGGATTTAAATATTGGAAATTATGAAACAAGATATTCAACTTTATTATATAATACAAATGGAGCAGGTGGAATTGATTCTTCATCTGGAACAACATTAAAACATTATCTTTGTCATATTAAAAATTATATGAATGAATTTGATATGATTATTTCTAGTTATGCTGATAAACCAATAATGAATGAAGGTGATACATTATTATATTATATACCAATTGAAACAGGTTATCATTTAAAAAAAATTTTAGATAAAAAATTTATTGAGTTTGAAAATGATACAATAATTGATTTAACAACAGCGTGGTCAACTCATTATCCTTCAATGAAATATGAAATTTGGTTAAATGAAAATAAAGAATTTTTTATTACTTATGGAAATGAATTTGGTAATATATTTCATAATAAATTAAAATGTAAAAAAATCGGTGATTTTATAACTGCTTCTGATAATGCTGATAATATTATTCGTTATTATCCAATGGAAGATTTAGCTACATCATATCAAAACAGATATATAATTAAAGAACAATCAGGTACAACAGGTTATAGAATTTATTCAGATGGTTGGAAAGAACAATGGGGGAATTTAGTAAATCCTGTTTTTCCAGTAGCATTTAATGAAATACCTTTATCTGTTGTTAGAGGAGCAACAGCAGTAACTCGTACTGGAATGACAATTGCTGCTGGTTATTGGTTTGCGAAAGGTTATTAAAAATGAGTATAAAAGTATCAAATGATAGATTAGAATTAAAAATTAATCCTTTTAATAATCCTGATTATATTGCAACATTTGTTGATAATAAAACTATTGATTATATTTCACAAGATAGTTTAAGTTCATTAATGAATTTAAGAGAATATATTAATGGTTTAACTTTAAAAAATTATGGAAATAGATTAATTATTAATGAAGGTTCATTTTTTGATACAGAAGATAATAAATTATATGTTTTTAATAAGCCAACTACAAAAACTCTTAAATTTGCTGATGAAAGTGAAATTGATTTAACTTCTGGTGAAATTTTATTTGAAAGTGATGTACCTCAAACAATACAAAAATTTTTACCATCTGGATTTTATATTATTACATTAGTTGGTGCTGGCGGTGGTGGTGCAGGAACACAATCAAGTAATTCATCTGCATCATCAGCAGGTGCATCTGGTTCAGCATATCAATGTAAACTTTTCTTAGCTGAAGGAGATTATACATTAACTGTTGGTGCTGGCGGTGAAGCTCGTTATGGATTAGATATGAATGCAACTGGTGGTACAGGTGGAAGTACAATATTTAAATTATCTGATAATGAAATTATCTCTACACCTGGTGGTTTTGGTGGACACTCTTGGTGGATAAGTGGAGCAGAAGCTGCAAAAACAGGTGGATTAACAACAGTTACAAATTTTACAATTGAAGAAGAAGTATTTAATTTAAATGGTGTTTCTGGTGGTTATGGAGCAAATGGCGGTTATAAAAATGGTGGAACACCTATGTTTGAAAATTATGGAAAAGGTGGTGATTCAAATACCGCTGGTAGTAATACAGTTGCTTATGCTGGTTCATCAGGATATATGAAAATTGAATATTTTAATACACAATCTTTAGATATAAATGTAACATATAATGTTTATTATGATTTTGTTGTTAATGATTTTATTTATACTAACGTTGAACCTACAAATAAAAGTAAATGGATTGGTAGATTTAAAGCTACATCATCACAATTAAGTTCTTATTTTCCAACCGAAGATTTAATTGAAAGTTTTGAAAATCATTTTATAATTGCAGAATCTCTTGGAACTATTGGTTATAGAATTTATTCAGATGGCTGGAAAGAACAATGGGGTAATAATGTTAATCCAGTATTTCCTGTTGCTTTTGAAGATATACCAGTAATAACAACTGTTGGAGCAACAAATATTACAACAACTGGTATGACTATTACAGCTGGTTATTGGCAAGCTGAAGGATATTAATATCCACAAGCATACCAATCTAAACCATCTGCCCAAGAATATTTTCCAATTATAACTGAATTATTATTTTTTGTAAAAATAAATGGTGGATAAGCAGCTCCTAATCCATTTTGAGATGAATATTTATTTGCACAAGATGTAAAAGTATAATTTGTATTAATAAATGATTTTTTAAATTGAATTGTTGTTGCTGTATAACCATCACTTGATGTTATTAATCCAGTTGTTCCACCTTGCTCAATCCAACCATCATTCCATTTACGATACCATTGAGTATTATTTTCATTAGAACCTGATTCAATAACATATTTCATTGAATCTAATTTATTATTAATAATATTAAAATTGTTATTAATAATATTAAATTTATTATTAATAATATTAAAATTGTTATTAATAATATTAAAATTGTTATTAATAATATTAAAATTGTTATTAATTTCATTTAATTTATCAATTAATTCATCAACACGTGAAATAGGTAATTTACTTGTATCTGTCATATTTTATCCTTTATTTCTATTTATTAAATAGAAATAAACTTAATATTTGATAAAATAGTTAACAATTATAGCTGGTGGTTGTACTGTGTTTGATTTTCCATAAATTGTATTATATGAATTTAAATTACCATTTATATAAATTTTTCTTGGAGCATTACTGCCAACATCATTACCACCATTAGCATTTTCTATTGCACCTGCATCTTTACCATATACTGAACCTGTATTATTAGATAAGCCAATAAATCTACCGTGAGCTTCTATTAAATAAAATGATGCACTCATATCAATATTTGGAAGACCAGCTTCAATATTTTGTCCTATGGTTTTAGATGTATCCATTTGTAAAAATTTACCAGAACAATTAGGCACATTAAATTGAGAATTACTTCCACCAAATGTATAACCAATTACAGCAAATAAGTCAGGATAATCAGTTGTTGAATAACTTGTTCCATCACATAATAACCATCCTTCTTTTTCTGTTCTTAATGAATAACATAAATCACCAGGTTTTATTCCATCATCAATTCTATTACTCTTAATTTTACTAATATCATTCATAATAACCCCTTTGTTCTTATTTATTAAATAAGAACAAACATTAATTTAGAGGTTGGAATTTTTATAAATATCTTATATACAAAGATATAAGGAATTTTAAAATGGTTGGAACACCAAATATAAAAATTACAACAAGTATGATTGATGAATTTCAATCACCATTTAAAGATAATCCAAATACTTATATTAAAATTAGTCAAGATGGATTAGCTCAATATTTAACACCTGATGAAGTTGCACAAGACATTGGTGGTGGTTCTGGTGGTGAAAATACATCAACTATATGGACACCAGGTGTTACATATCGTGTAGGAGATATTGTTTCTTATAACAATAGTTTATTTCAATGTCGTCAAGAACACGTAGCACAAGAACCATTTGATTTTAATAAATGGCAATTATTAGCAGGTTATTTTAAGACTTCTAAATTCTTTTATGACCCAGTAAATGAAATTACATCTGTGGTATTAGATGATGCTGTTGCTAATAAAGAATCATTATCAGTTAACATTAATAACCTTTTATTGCAATCTAATAACTATACATTAGCTGATGATGGTAAAACACTTACTTTTAATGAACCAATAGAACCAGGAACAAATATTGAAGTAATTGTTTATGGTAATATGATTATTCCAACTAATGTATCACAAGTTGTTTCAAAATCATTTACAACAACTTTAGAAAGTACAACTGATTTTCCTTTAGGTGAAAAAGTTCTTAAAAAAGATTTAATTACTGTTAATATTGAAAATTCAGTTATTTTAAATTCTGAATGGGATTTAAATGAAACTTTAGATACCGTTGTTTTAAAAAATGCTGTTCCAACAGGAACAAGAGTTCAATTATCTTGGTTTAATAATTTAGAGATTCGAGTAGGTGCAACTTATACTCCTCATATTAATAAAGTTGGTTTGGATACAACATTATCTTGGACAAATGACGGTGGTTTAGAAAACCCAGCAGATTCTCATATCTATGATGGTGTTACATTTATTCCTTCACAATCTAAAACAGGAACAGAAACAACATTATCTTGGACAAATGATGGAGAATTGGAAAATCCAAATACTGTTATTATAAAAGATGGTGCAACCTATACTCCAACTCAAACTAAAGTTGGTTTGGATACAACATTATCTTGGACAAATGATGCTGGATTGCCTAATCCAACGGACGTTGTTATTTCTGATGGTGTTACATATACACCACATACAACACAAGATGCACACGAAGCAACAATTTCATTTACAAATAATAAAAATTTAGATAATCCTGAAACAATTTCTATCTATACTAATTATGCACAAAGAATTGTTGAATCATTTACAGCCACAGAAGGACAAACAACTTTTGTAGCTTCTCACGAGATTTATGATAAATCAGTATTGTCTGTAAATGTTGGTAATACAGAATTAATTTCTGCGGCTTATACATTAGGAACAGATAAAAAAACAGTTACATTAGTTTCTGGATTAACTGCTGGAACATTAGTAGATTTAAAATATTTTTACAATCTTAATATTGGTACAGAAGGTATAACATTTACTCCAGAATTAACTCCTATGGAAAATTGTTATACATTATCTTGGACAAATAACGGTGGTTTAGAAAACCCAACTCCAGTAGATATTACAAGTGGTAAAGGTATTAATCCTAAAGGTGATTGGGATTCAAGTAAAGCATATATTGCTAGTGATTTTGTAACATATGAAGATAGTACAGCTCAATATGGTTATTTAGGATTACAAGATAATATTCCAGCAGGAACAGAATTAACAAATACAACATATTGGATGGAAATGTACAAAATTTTAAAAACATATATTGCGGCAACAATAGTAGATTGGGGTGAATAATGACATTATATTTAGGTAACAATGAACTTAGTCAAAAAATTATGTTAAATGGTGTTCAAATGCCATTAATGAATGATGAAACATCAGGAATGATGTTAAGTAATAATGGTTCTAAACCATATTGGACTTATGGTCAAATTACAAACTGTTTAACAAAAATACCTCAAGATATTAAACTTGAATTAAATAATGGTGCAATTACACTTAAAGCAGGTAGTAAAGTTTATAATGGTAATGGTATTATGAAAACTACCACAACAGATATTACAAGTGCGAATGCAAATTATGATGGTCAAGTTATGTTAGTACTTCCTAAAGATTATGATGTATTATTAACTGGATTTTTAACAGGTGAAACTGTATCTGAATTACCCGAATCAACTGCAACATTTAAAATTTATTTTAATACAACTGATAAAAAATGTTATTTGGATACAACTGATGGTTGGCAAGAATGTTCTTTTCCATTTGCTATTGGAACATCTACTACAACATCTTGGACATCTATTGACCAAGTATTTAACGGATTTGGTTTTATTGGAAATACAATAATTAAAAATGGTGGAAATACTTATATATTTCCAAATGGTAACAATGATGATGGAAGTCAAAATAATATTGTAAAAATTTTACCTACTTTAACTTATTGGACAATATCTTTAGCTCCAAATACATCATATACATTATTTGCTAGAGTTTCAGATGATGAAAGACAATTAGAGTTTTTAGAAACATCAAAAGTTTATTATCAAAATAATGCACCAACATTATCTACATATTCTATTTGGTATTCTCCAAATGAAAATAAATGGAAATATGTTTTAAATGATATTTCAAATGGATGGTTAAATGATTGGGTAGTATGTCCAATTGGAACATTTTTAACTGATGCTTCTGGAAAAATTACTACATTTAGTTTTAATAATGCATATCAATTATTAGATAAAAATGATACTACATTTATTACACAACAAGTTATGCCAGGTAGTAAATATGTTTCATTAACTTTAGGAGCATCAGGAGCAACTTATATTGCTCCAGCAAATGGTTATTTCAGTATAGATGGGCAAGGGCCAAACTGGGTTGATATAGCTATTATAAGAAGTGGTTTAAATTATGGTTATTGTTATGCATCAAGAAGTGCAGACAAATATTTAAGAACAATTATACCTGTTTTAAAAGGTGAAACTTGTCAAATACTGTTTGATACTGAATTTACAAATTTAATTAGTTTTAAATTTATCTATGCAAAAGGGGAAATATAATGTGGTTAGGTTATCAAAATAACAAGATTATTGTAGTTAAAAATACAAAGAAAGAAATTGAATCTATTCCTCTTATGGAATTTGATAAAATAGTTAAAACAAATGAAAAATATATTTTAGTTAATGGAGAATATATTAAAGAATCTGAATCACATAATGCTGTTGCTATTAATAATAGATTAAAAGAATATCCACCATTAGCTGAACAGTTAGATATGATATATCACGATTTAGAAGATGGAACAAATAACTGGCAAACATTAATTAAATCAATTAAAGAAAAATATCCAAAAGAATAAAGAGAGGTTTTAAAACCTCTCTTTTTTAATATCCACACGCATACCAACTTATTGCAATTTCTTTAGAATCACCATTATATATGGATATATTTGTATTTTCTTTTGTTTTAACATATACAATATGTGACCCCATATTAGCATAAGGTGTAAAAATTGGTAAATAATCAGTATTTTTAAATGGTTTTATAAATGTAATTGTATTTGATGTTTTTGCTGAAATAAATCCACCTTGTTCAATCCAGCCATCTGACCAAATACGATACCATTCAGTTCCTTCATTCCAAGTTTCAATAATGTATTTCATTGAATTAAGTTTATCAAGTAATCCATTAATTCGTTCCATATCTATTTTACTTACATCAGTCATTAATTAACCCCTTTGTGGATATTTAATAAATATCCACAAACTTTATTATCAATAATTTTAAAATAAATATTTGTATAAGTTTATCAAGGAAAAGTTTATTATGACAACAAATACAGATATTGCACAATTAAAATTTAATAAAATGAGTTCAGCAAAATATGAAGAATTAAAAGAAGCTGGACAATTAGTTGAAAATGAATTTTATATAACTCCTGACGGTGGAGCAATACCAGAATTTAATACTGAAACAAGTCAACAAATATTAAGTAATGATGGCACTAATTTAATATGGCGTGAAGAACAAATAGGTTATAATCAAGTTACTAATTGCATTACTGAAATACCTCAAGATATTAAAGTAGAATTAAATTCAGATAATACGATTACTTTAAAAGCAGGTAGTAAATTATATATTCCTAATGGTTTTGAAACTGATGGTACTACTAAAAAATTTGATATTAAAATAATTGAGAATGATATTAGTTTTAATGCATCAACCTATGCTTCTAACCAACATATGGCTTGTTTATTACCAACAAATTTAATTCAAGCATTGATAATATCAACTCAACAATTTAGTGGAGATACTGCACCAACCGTTACTGCAACATATGCTTTTTGGTATGATACTGCAAATAATATTATTAAATATACTATTGATAATGGAGCAAATTGGCAAAATGGTTGTTCATTGCCATTTAGTTTATTAAATATAACAAATGGTACTGGAATTATTTCTATTGACCAGATATTTAATGGATTGGGTTTTATTGGTTCAACAATATTTGCATTACCTGGAGTTAAAGGATTGATTCCAAATAATAGAAATTCAGATGGTAGTTTAAATAATATTGAAACGATTACAACAAATGTATTAATTTATAATGAAACTATTGAAAGAAATGGATATATTTTTATTCAACAATCTAATTCCCTTTTATTTAGACCAATATTTACCATTAAAACAAAAGAAGAAGTTTTTGGAAATGGAAATTATTTTGTTTTAAATGATAATAAAATGTTTTATTATAATGGAACTACTTGGGATAATCAACAAAGATATATTTGTGGAACAGCAATATCTAATAATTTAGGTAAAATAATTTCTTTTAATCCATATAATACAAATCAATTATTAGATAAAAATGATACGACTTTTATTGCAGAACAAGCAATGCCTTCTTCTAAATATGTTGATTTAGAATTAGGTGTATCTGGAACAACTTATACAGCATTAGCAAATGGATATATTCAATTTGTTAAACAAGCAACTGCTAGTGGTCAATATATGGTTGCTTATGATAATGATTTACCATCAACTAGCGTTGATGAAAATACAATTGCAATAAAATGGTCAACAAGTGGTGTTAATGATGTTCTTTATTTTCCTGTTAGAAAAGGACAAAAATTTACAATAGGTTACACATTTGATGGTCCAACAGTAGCTTTTAGAATAATTTTTGCTCAAGGTGATAGTTAAAGAGAGCTTTAAAAAGCTCTCTTTTTTATAGTTTATTTCTATAATAAATTATTTAAAATCTAAATATCATTTATAATCCATAAAGTAATTCATAAATTTCTTGTAAATCATCTGCTAATAAACTAGCATCTTTATATGCTTCTTCACCTTTAGTAAATGAACGTAAATGTAGCATAACAGAATAATTAGATTTATTTTTATTAGTATAATAATTACTTAAAATAAATTTATTATTCCATTTATCATCATTTAATAAATCAATAATTAAATTAATAGATGATAACGAATGAAACATAATATCAACCCATAAATAATTATCACCGTGTCCGCAACAACTTCCTGTGGTTTCAATATCATCAAATTTATTTAATATAGTAACTAATTTAATAACTGGCTCATCTAATTCATTAATATCATATTCTCTAAATATATCATAATCAGGATAATTAAAATAATCTTCATATAAGCATATTTTATAAGATTCTAATATAATATTTCTTAATAAAGGAACATCAACCTCTGTATCAGATTTAACAACTTTATATTTTGAAGTTCCTTCGGAATTGAAGAAGAATTTATTATCAAAACTAATTAGAATAGGCATATCTTTAGTTTGTTTAATAAATGTAATCTTCCCTGCACAAATAATAGCATTTGTTTTTATATCTATAATTTTATAATAATTATTTTTTTCAAAATCAGGCATTAAATTATATCCAAAATTTGTTGTTTATCACATATTGAACAATCATCTGAATCAACATAAGATTGATAGATAGATGAATGACCACAAGGTAAATTATCAATATGTTCATCAATACAATCAATTGTTTCTTCAAGAGTGTTTTTATCTCTTATAAATTTAATATTTCTTTTATTTTCATCATTAAAATTTTTACGAACCTCATCGGCTCTTAAATCATTACTAAACAATTTATGATATTCATCTTCTCCTTCACGCATATAAAAAGTAAACAAAAATTCTTGAAATCTTTCTTGTGTAGGAAAGAAATTACCAATTTTATCATTAATTTCTTGTTTAGATAAATGACTTAAATGTCCTGGTTTAACAGTTGTTTTTAAAAATAAATTTGTATGATATGTTGCTTTAAATTCTTTAATATCAATATTATCATTTAAATATTTTTCAATAAAATCACCTGTTAATATGCTCGTTGTGTTTAATTTAATTTCTGGATATAAATTATGAATATTTTTCATATGATATTGCCAAGTTTCTAGCATTTTAGGAGTATGAAATCTTCCAATACTATCATATGAAGTTAAAATCCATAATTTTGTTTTATCATCAATTAAATCAATAGCTTCATATAAATCTTTTTGATTACCAATTAATAATGAAGCATTTAACCATAAATCTTTAACAATATGATTATTTAATAAATCATTAGCTACTTTAATTAATTCCATAAATTTGGATTTAATTTCAGGAGTATTAAGTTGACCTTGAAAAAATTCTCCACCAATAAAACCTACTGTTTGATGTTCATTTGGTTCAAAGTTTTTCATTTCATCAATAGCGGTTTGCATTGATTGAAGTTTTAATTTATTCTCGGTTTTATGATTATCAAAACCAAGAGTGCAATATGTACAGTTACAATTACACTCTCGCCATAATTCATATTGTATTTGTAAGCTCATTATTCTTTATCCAAGTTAATAGTAATAGCTTTTTTTCCATCTGGATATTCAGTTAAGGTTGTATTATCAACTTTATAAAAATTATTATAATCAATAACTGCTAAATTACCATTATCATAAATAACATTTCCTGTTAAATTTTTTAATGTAATATATATATTACCAATATGTGTGCCAGCAGGAATTGTATAAGATTTATTAGAATTATTTCCAATTAATAATGATAATTTATTATTTTCACGGTCTAAACTATATACTTCACCAACAATATAATAATCATTTGCTTCAACAATAACACCTTCAACAAATGCAAAATCATTATTATCTGAAAAAGTAAAAATTGTATTAATATTAAAAGATGTATTTGTTTGAGCTTTAATTGTTAAATCTTTATTTAAAATAATTTTTTTAACATATGGTTGATTTTTATCATTTTCAATAGTAATATCTTTATCATTATTTTCAATAGTAATCATTTATTAATCCTTATTTTAAAAGTTCTTCTATCATTAATTTATCACATAATACACAATCATCACAATCTATATAAGCTGCATAAACTTTTAAATGTCCACAATCATTTGTTTCCATTTCATCTTTATTATTATTTTCAATTTCATTTAATGAATCCTTATGACGTACATTTAATTCCATTTGATGATTTTTATCATTAAAATTTCTATATAAACTATCAGCTCTATAATGAATATTAAATAATTTATTCCACATTTCATCGTTTTCTTCATTACGAAATTTTTGTAGGAAATCTATAAATTTATCTCGTGGTGGAAAAAAATGTGGAAGAATAGTATTCATTTCTTCTTTTGAATATGGTCCATTTCCGCATTGTTTAAAAAAGAATGAACAATGATATTCTTCCATCATTTTTTTAAATGATAAATTATCATTTAAATATTTGTCTATACAATCTTCAGAAAGTATGGTTGTAATATTAAATTTAATTTCTGGATATAAATTATGAATGTTTTTCATATGATAATCCCAATTATCTAACATTTTTTGTGTATGAAATCTTCCAATTGTATCATATGAAGTTAAAATCCATAATTCATCTTTTTTATTAAATAAATTTAAAGTTTCATATAAATCTTTTTGGTCACCAATTGTTAAAGTAGCATAAATCCATACGTGTTTAATGTAGTTATGTTCATATAGCCACGCTGTTTTTTTCATTAATTCCATAAATTTAGATTTAATTTCAGGAGTATTAAGTTGACCTTGAAAAAATTCTCCACCTAAATATGATAATGTATCATATTCTTTATAAATTGATAAATCTGATATTTTATCTAATGCATTTTGTAATGATTGTAATTTTATTTCATTTGGCGTATAACAATTTTCTTTTCCTAAATAACAAAATTTACATTTAGAATTACATTCTTGCCATAATTCAAATTGTAATTGTTTACTCATTATTAATCCTTTAAAATTTTTATATTAATTCTTCTATCATTAATTTATCACAAATTGCACATCCATCTTCATCAACATATGAATTATATGTACTTAAATGTCCACAATCCATAATATAATCCATTTGTTTTTCTTTATCTCTAATTAGTTGTTTATTTATTGTATTATCAATAATAATTTCCATATAATCATTATCTTTATTACGAGTAATTTCTATATCATCACCATTCTCTTGACAATACAATGTATCAGCCCGATATGCAATATTAAATAATTTATTCCATAAATCAGGATGTTCTGTTTGACGAAAAGTAGTTAAAAATTCTAAAAATAAATCTCTTGTTGGAAAAAAATGACCTATGGCATTATTCATTTCTTTATTGGATTTATAGAATTCTTTTTGTAATGCAGGAACTTTAAAAAATAATGAACAATGATATTCTTCCATCATTTGTGTAAAATTTATTTCATTATTTAAATACTTTTCAATAAAATCACCTGTTAATATACTTGTAATATTAAATTTAATTTCTGGATATAACTTATGAATGTTTTTCATATGATAATCCCAATTATCCAGCATTTTTTGGCTATGGAAGCGTCCTAACGTATCATATGAAGTAAGTAACCATAAATTTCCTTTATGCCCTTCAAAACGCTTTAAAACGTCATATAAGTCATTTTGGTTTCCAATTGTTAAAGTTACATTAATCCATACATTCTCAATATAATCATTATCTAATAACCATCTTGATTTATCCATTAACTCCATAAATTTGGATTTAATTTCAGGAGTATTAAGTTGACCTTGAAAAAATTCTCCACCAATAAAACCTATTGTATCATACTCATCATATATAAATAAATCTGATATTTTATCTAAAGTATCTTGAATCATATTAAGTTTCGTTTTATTTGGTGTTATATTATTTTTATTACATAAATGACAAAAAGTACATTTAGAATTACATTCATCCCATAATTCAAATTGCATTTGCTTTTTCATATATATACTTCCTCATCAAATTCTTTTAAATCACATAATACACAATCATCACAATCACTATAACATTTATATATAATTGAGTGTCCGCAATTTTCATTAATTATTTCTTTTCCATCTGATAAAACTGGTTGAGCATCTACTGAAGGATGAACACGATTTTGTAAACCAGTATATTTAAATGTTCCTGAATTTTTAGTTGAATGTAAAAATGACAAATATACATTATAACATTCATCTTTTAAATATTGAATAAAATCTAAAAAGTCTGTTCGGTTAAAATTAAAATCGTCTAATTTTTTACCTGTTCTAATAGGATGTGGATATAAAAATGTTAAATAATTACCAGGAATTTCTTCTTCCATAAATTTATTAACATCAAATCTGCCAGCTTTCCATTCATTAATTACATATTGTGTCATAATCATTTGTACACCAACATTATAATTATATCTTTTATGAAAATCATTAATATTTTTTAGAACTTTTAATCTATCTTCTTCTGATTTAAATCTATATTTTAAATCATATGAAAAATTAACATCAATTGCTTTTAATCCTACTTCTTTAACAATTTTATCAATTACTTGATATAAAAATGTTGGGTCGTATAATCCATTAGTTACTGTTGAATATTTGCATTCTGGATTTGGAGAAACTTTTAAAATTTTTTCAATAATAACATCAATCAATTCTAAAAATGATTTTTGTAAATCTTTATCAGTAATATAATATAATTCACCGCCTAATAATGATATACCATAAGAAAATTTATCTTTCCAATCAATATATTCAATATTTTTTTTAATCATATCTAAATAATATAATTGCTTTTCTTTACTATATGGAATTCTTTCTTCACGTAAACAAAAATCGCACGCATTACAACAATTACTCCATACACCAAATTGAACCATATTTTGCTTATTATCCATTTGTTTTTCCTATTCATACATATAATCTAATGCTATTTTTAAAGTTTCTATACCTTCTTTTAAATTTTGAGGATTAATAATAAATTGTGATACTCTAAGAAGAATATATTTTAATTCATTATTTACTCCTTCTAAACGTATTCCGTATTCATCCATTTCATTTTTAAATTCTTGATTAAAGTTTATTTGGTCTGTTTTAATAGCAAATAAATGAGGAGCTTTTTGAGTTAATAAATGACATTTCCCTTTTGCTAAAATATCAGCTAAACTTTGCTCTAATACATAATTAAATTGATAAATTTTTTCTTTTCTACTTAATAATACATCTAATGCTTCAAAATAATCAATTATCCAATGATAACCATTTTTACCAAACTTATTCATATTTTCTTTACCAATTAAAATTCCCATATGATATGTTGGAATTAAAGCGTGAGTTGTACCAATAATATAATCAAATAAACTATAATCACGAGGAACAAAATACATTCCGTGTACGTCATCTAAAACTAATTTATAATGACATTTATAAGTATTTAATAATTCTTTTAATTTAATAAAAAAATATTGAGGTGTAATTTCTCCACTAGATAATTGTGTCCCAATAATATATACAAATACTTTTTTAAATTTAGATAGACTTGAAGCTATTTTAGACATATTTAATTTAAGAATATCATCATAACTTAATACTAATCTATTTTTAAACGTATTAAGAATTTCTTTAATTTTATAATGTTCATTTTCAGTATATATAACAAGTGTATCATCATCAATATAAGTATCAAATAAACCTTGAATTAAAGTTGTTGCACATTTATCAACACGTACACTATATGGTTTAGATAAATTACACATTGGCAAACGATTAAAAAATTCCTCATTACTTGGTAAATCTGTTTCATTACCAGTATATTCATCATTTCGTGTAGATAATAATGCTAATTCTTCTTTATAATTTAAAGGATTTAAATTAATCCACCAATCTATTAAATTCATAATATTATCCTACTGTTAAACAAAAATCTCTAACTAATTCTGGCATATTATCATCAGAATCTGCAAACCCAATTTCATATTTAATAGAACTATCTTTTGGAACAATCATTCCATCATTTTCACGTCTATTTGCTGAAACACATCTTATACCTTCATCTAAATAATATAATTTATTTGAACGTATTTCCATAGATAAAAATGTTTTTAAATCTATTTCATTTGATTCTACACCTGTTTTCATCATAAAATCAATAAAACTATCTTTTGTTGGAAAAAAATCAGGAATATCTTTCATACATTCTTGCTTATCTTTATAATATAATCCTGATGTTGGTTCAATATAATCTAATCTGGTATGATATGTATTACAAAATTCAGTTATACTAAAATCATCATTTAAAACTGCATCAATAAAATATTGAGTAATAACTGTTTCGGTATGTAATTTTAATTCTGGATATAATTTATGAAGTGTTAACATATTATTTTTCCATAAATCTTCTCTTTCTTTTGTATAAAAACGATATTTTAAATCATATGATGTGCATAATAAAACTTTTTCTAATATTTTTAATTTTTTTAAATAATTTAAAAAAGGGATAAGATATTGTTGCATATCATACATTAATGCTCCTGTAATATATATTTTTTCAAAATGCATTGTAGAAAGTTTTTTAAATAAATTATAAAAAAGTTGTTTAACATCATTATCTTTTAATTCATTATTAAAAAATTCTCCGCCAATAAAACCAATTTCATTATAATCTAACATTTCGGAATCATCTAATTTATTTAAAACAAATTGTAAAGATTCAATTTTATTAACATCTTTTTGTTTTTTATTAAAACAAAATTTACAACCTAAACTACAGTCTTTCCATAATTCAAATTGAATAAAACGATTTTTATTTTTAAATTTTTTCATTGAATAATTCCTTTAAATCACAAATATAACAATCATTAGTATCTGAATATTTCTTAAAGTTTATTGAATGTCCACATTCAGAATTTTCACAACTACAAAATTGAAATTTATTATCTTTATACATATATAATAACTTATCTTGTGCTAAATCTAAATTTGTAATATATTTTTGTAAATAGCCATTATTTTCTTCATCTACTTTTTGTAATGTTGAAAATATTTCTTCTCTATCCGCTGTTAAATTATTATCTAAAACAATATATGGAATTAGATTAACCCAGCATTTATATTTTTCCATAAATTGTCCAACACTAAATTTATCATTAATAATTGCTTGACACATAGGTTTAGTTAAAATGATATTTGTAACAACTTGCAATTTATCATAAATTCCTGTTAAAAGTTTTAAATTAGATAACATTAATTGTTTATCATTTTCTGATTTAAATCTTCCTTCTATATCAAAGGATGTTGTAAATCTTAATCTATCAAATAAATTTAATGTTTCTATTCGTTTAATTAAACGAATAATACCTGTTAAATCTTTATATATTAGATTTGTATTGATATATAATAAATCAATTGTTCCATTAATCATAAATTCAAGTATTTGGCAAAAAAATGTATCTAATAATTCAAAATCAGATGGATTATCAAAAATTTCTCCGCCAACAATGAGAATATGACTATCTTTTTTAAATTTATTACTATTAATAAATTTAATTACATTATTTAAAATGATTTCTCGTTGAGATTTATTAAATAAGCGAGGATTTTCTCGTTGCCAGCAAAATTTACAATGATTATTACAATTATCCCATAATAAAAATTCATAAACAGGTTTACAATTCATAATATGTTTCCTTCAATATTTTTATTAAAGAAAAGTATATCAATTAAATTATGATAATGCAATATTATATGTACAAGGGACATTTCTGATATTTTGTTTAATAACATTCAAAAGCATATTTAATATTGAATTAACATCATTTGCTTGAACAATTTTATTACTTTCATTTGTATTAATTGAAACAATTGAAGAATATGAAGTATTAGGTGTATAATAAATTAAATATCTATTTCCATCATATTGACTAGTTGCAAAGCATAATTTTGTTGAACAAAAACTAACTATATCATTAATAAAATTAATAAATTCACTTGCAGGAATATTATTATTTAATTTATTAGTTACATTAATTGTTGTTAAAAAATTATTCATATCTGTATCAACAACACTTGATGCAACCTGTGTAACAGCTCTTGTAATTGTTACAACATATTTAGAAGTATATCTATCACCTGAAGAACTAATATTTCCTGATAATGTATAACCTGCTTTAAAGGCAGCTGGAATTGCTCCAAAATTTGCAATATTCATACAATTTGTTTTAATATAATTTTTAACTGTTTCAACTATTTCGTTGTATGTAATATTTTGTAAAGCCATTATATATCCATATATGCAATAAACATTGAACTTGATGAAGAACAACTTGATGAACTACTTGATGAAGAACAACTTGATGAACT